>Ga0206999_10194_pt1 | contig 15221 bp, 14 predicted proteins | sample Alteio_BWMinCont_92_FD_153482 | JGI IMG/M metagenome (GOLD analysis project Ga0206999, IMG submission 153482) | Enriched cells from forest soil in Barre Woods Harvard Forest LTER site, Petersham, Massachusetts, United States -... | ecosystem: Environmental > Terrestrial > Soil > Temperate forest >...
CTTGGTGATGAGGTCGAGGAAGATCTGCGCGTTGCCGCCGCGCTTCATGCGCTTGAGGACGCTGGGGCTGGCGTGCTGGAGGGGGACGTCGAGATATTTGGCGATGGTGTCGTGTTTGGCCATCGTCTCGAGCAGGCGCGTGGTGACCTTGTTGGGGTAGGTGTAGAGGAAGCGCAGCCAGCGCAGGCCGGGGAGGATGGCGAGGGCTTCGAGGAGGGTGGCGAGGCCGTCGGTGAAGCCGAGGTCTTCGCCGTAGCAGGTGGTGTCCTGGCCGATGAGGGTGATCTCGCGGACGCCCTGGGCGATGAGGTTTTCGGCCTCGGCGATGATCGACGACATGCGGCGGGAGCGGAACTTGCCGCGGAGTTGCGGGATGATGCAGAAGCTGCAGGGATGATCGCAGCCTTCGGCGATTTTGATGTAGGCGCTGGCGCGTGGGGTGGTGAGGATGCGTGGCGTGGCGTCGTTGTAGAGGTACTCAGGGAGGGCGGCGGTGGCTCCGTCCCAGGAGGCGCGGGAGAAGCGGCCGGATTGTTCGCGTGCGTCGCCTTCGGGGCGAGACGGCGAGGGAGTAGGGAATAGGGAGTAGGGAGTAGAGGGCTCCTGCTCGCTCTCCAGTTGGGCGCCGACTTCCGTGGGGTGGGAGTGCTGACGGACGGCGCTGGGGGCACGGGCTGCGAGGGAGTTTTGCGGGAGGATGTTGAAGGGGGAGTCGTTGTTTGCGTGACCGCTGGGAGAAAGCCCGGCGGCGGTGAGGATGGCTTCGAGTTCGCCGGTGCCGACTACAGCGTCTACTTCGGGGATGTTCTTCTGGATCTCGTCGCGGTAGCGCTCGACGAGACAGCCGGCGACGACGATGCGCTGGGCTTTTCCTCCGTTGGGGCCGCCGACTTTGTGCTGGACCATCTCGAGGATAGTGTTGACGGACTCCTGCTTGGCGGAGTCGATGAAGCTGCAGGTGTTGATGACGATGATCTCGGCGTCTTCGGCTCGGGGGGTGAGTTCGGCTCCGTTGTGATGGAGGAGGCCCATCATGACCTCGGAGTCGACGAGGTTTTTGGGGCATCCGAGAGAGACGAAGCCTACCTTGGGGCGGGTTTTGGCAGGGATTTCCTGGGTTATGTCATCGAGAATGGCGGGGGGAGTCACAGACTTCTATTTTAGCAAGTTTTCCTGGTCTTCCCCCGCGCAACGCCCTCAGGCGAGGCCGTTGCGGGAGATGACCTCGTGGTAGAAGTGGGCGCTGAGTTTGGGGGTGCGCTTCTGGGTTTTGAAGTCGACGTAGTGGATGCCGAAGCGGTAGGCGTAGCCGTCGGCCCATTCGTAGTTGTCGAGCAGGCTCCAGAGGAAGTAGCCGCGGACGGGGACGCCCTCGCTGACGGCGCGGTGGAGCTGGGTTAGGTAGTTGCGGAGATACATGACGCGGTCGGAGTCGTAGACGTGGCCGTCGGGGGTGAGGACGTCGGCGGAGGAGGCTCCGTTTTCGGTGATGTAGATCTCCTTGATGTTCCAGACTTCGGCTGCGAGTTTCGGTCCCCAGTAGAGGGCTTCGGGGCCGACGTGGAGCCAGTTGCTCATCATGTGCGGGAAGGAGGCGGGCGGGGGGACTGTGGCGAATCCACGGGCAGAGTCGTCGGCGCGAATGTAGGAGGGGGTGTAGATGTTGAGGCCGACGAAGTCGATGGGGGAGCCGATGGCTTTCATGTCGGCAGGGGTGAATTTGGGTGCGTCGGCTGCGGCGTGGGCGAGGTAGGCGTCGGTGTAGCGGCCTTCCATGATCGCGGTGAGGTAGCCGGCGTTCTGCTCGCGCGTGGCCTTCTTCGCCGCGGCGATGTGCTCGGGTGTTTCGATGACGGGGACGCAGGCGGTGGCGTTTTCGGCGAGGCCGACTTTGGTGCCGGGTTTGGCGTGGGCGCGGATGGCCTGGACTCCGAGGCCGTGGGCGAGTACGGCGTGATGACGGACCTGGTTGACGCCGGCGGGTGGGAGCTTGAGGCCGGGGGCGTGGCGGCCGTCTTTGTAGCCGATGTCGACGAAGGAACGCATCTCGTTGAGGGTCATGAAGTGCTTGACGCGGTCGGAGAGATGCTGGGCGACGTATCCGGCGTAGGTGGCGAAGGCCTCGGAGGTGTCGCGGGATTGCCAGCCGCCTTTGTCTTCGAGAGCCTCGGGGAGGTCCCAGTGGAAGAGGGTGCAGTAGGGCTGGATGTTGGCTGCGAGAAGCTCGTCGACGAGGCGATTGTAGAAGTCGAGGCCCTTGGGGTTGGGGGTGCCGGTGCCTTGCGGGAAGACGCGCGGCCAGGCGACGGAGAAGCGGTAGGTTTTGAGGCCGAGGGCCTTCATGATCTGTACGTCTTCTTTGTAGCGGTGGTAGTGATCGTCGGCGACGTCGCCGGTGTCTCCGTTGTTGATTTTTCCGGGGGTGTGGGAGAAGGTGTCCCAGATGGAGGGGCCGCGGCCATCTTCGTTGACGGCGCCTTCGACCTGATAGGAGGCGGTGGCGGAGCCCCAGAGGAAGCCTTGAGGAAACGATCTGGCGGAGGGGGAGTGGCCAGTTTGGGCTGGGGCTGAGGTGGCCAGGTTTGTGAGGGCGGCGGGTGCGAGTGCGGCGGATCCGAAGAGGCGGGCGAAGGTGCGGCGGGTAAAACGTTTGAGCAAGGAGAGGCCCTCGTGACTATCAGGGAAGTTTAGCTGCTTCTGCCTCAGGTTGCCAATTGTCGTTGCGAACGCCACTCTGCAGGAATTCGGCTCTCTACTTTGTTGCGGCGGTCGTCGAAGGGGAATCCGTCGCTTCGGAGTAGTGGTTCCAGGTGCTGGCGAGAGATTGGTAGAGGTTGGCTGCGCGGGGCGGAAGTGAGGTAGTGGCGAGGTCTCCGTGCGAGTCCTTAGCGAGGGTCCACCAGGTGATGGGTGCCTGGTGGATATCGTATCCGGCGTCATTGAGAAGGCCCAGGCTGACTCTTCCGCTTTGGTTGAGGAGATCGGCTTCTATTTTTTCTCGGCGTTGTATGTTGCGATGCCAGTAGCCAGGCCGAGACCGGGGATGAAAAGACCTCCGGCAGTCGTTGCCGACGTAGCCTTCTACGATTGGGGTCTGATCCTGCTGTTGGGAGTGGAGGGTGGAGGCAGAGAGAATGACGAGCAAGAGGAACAGAGGGAACCGGCGAACCATTGGGACAGGGTAGAGGAAGAGGTGTGGCTGGTCTATAAAATTTTCGATGGATGTGGCTTTGGGGTTAGGGGAGTTTGGCGGCTTCGGCTTCAGGGTTCCAGTGGTCAGGACCGGCCAGGAAGGTTGCCGGGAGATATTGCCGGGCTTCGACTGGGGTGAGTTGGTGGGACCAGGGGACTCTGGCGGAGGGGTTTGCGCCGGGGCCAGTGGAGTTCGATTCGGCGTAGTACGCGGTCTTTTCGTTGGCGGGATTGTTCCAGTTGTTCCAGCCGGCGGGATTGAGGTCGGCGGGGAGTTCGGTGTTGAGGTAGACGACGCGGGAGTAAGGGCGCCATGGGCGGCCGAGGGCGGTAGTGTTGTGAGCGGAGGCGGAGCTTTTTGCGCCTGGGGTGGCGGCGTCCATGGACGGGGCGTCCTGGTTGATGCTGCTGGTGACGCGGCTGTTGAGGATGACATAGCCGGTGGTCTGGTCGGGCGCGGTGCGGGATTGTGCGGTGAGATAGCCAGGGCCGTTGGCGTGGATTTCGGTGTGGTCGAAGACGGCGGTGGCGTTGCCGAAGATGAAGTCGACGCCGCCCTCGATGTAGGAGTCGACGTAGTACTGGCGACCGTAGTCGGCGAAGAGAGTGTCCTGATGGCTGAGGAAGCGGCAGTGTTTGAAGATGCTGCGATCGGCGCGGTTGGCTACGGCGACGGCCTGGCCGGTGTTGCCGGCGGTGTTCTCGAAGGTGATGTTGTCGGCTTCGAAGCCGCTGCCGTTGATCTCTACGGTTTCGGTGAAGAAGGTGCCGCCGGCTTGCTTTGCATTAAGGGAGTTGGTGATGACTACGTCTTCGGGTGATTTGCCTTTGCCGAGGATGGTGATGTTGGTGTGGTTCTGCGTGATGATCACGCGCTCGTGATAGGTGCCGGGTTCGATCTCGATGTAGACGCGTGCTGGTCTTCCGTCCTTGCCGGGGACGGGGCCGGCGAATGGATGATGGTCCATGGCCATCTGGATGGTGGGATATTCGGTGGTGCTTTCGATGCCGGTTTTGACGTCGGGGGAGACGCGGACGTGGACGTCCTGGGCTTGAGCGATGGCTGTGAGAAGAACGACGGCGGGCAGCAGGCTTGTGCGCATTAGAGCAAGTGTACTGTCTCTAAAACTGCAGACATAATCGCAACGCGGCATGGTGCTACCCACACGCAAACAGCAGATCCCCATTCGACTTCGCTCAGGGCAGGCTCTCCACTTCGCTGCGCTCCGGTCGGGATGACAAATAACGTCATAGGCTTGAGAGAGGGGGCGCTGATTAATGTCGAGGATGGTGTGGGCAAGTTTTGCGCGGATGGGGTGGGTAGGGCGAGCGAAGGAGAGTGTTGAGTGGTAAAATGGTTCCTGTGCCGGGTCCTACGCGACGTAATCCCGCCAACCCCGCCAGGTCCGGAAGGAAGCAACGGTAACGGGTAATTATGGGCGCAGTAGGTCGCCCGGTGCACTGAATCTCCTCCATCCAGCACAGGTGTTGATCCGCGCCATGGCGCAGTAGGTCGCCCGGTGCGCTGAACTTCCTCCATCCCTTTTCGTCCCCTCCATCAAGTTCTCAGTTCTCCGTTGTCAGTTGTAGAGACTCGGTGTCCGGGTTTCATTGTTGTTGTCAACTGAGAACTGAGAACTGGCAACCTGGTACGTGACATGCGCGCGCTTCTCGGAGAGAATGATCTGCGACGGGTGAACATTGGTTCATTTGTGATCTTTCTTTGTTTTTATGGCAGTGAAACCAAGCGAGGTGAAAGTTTGAGCTTGACGTTGAAGCCGCAGATACGAGTGCGCGCGAAGATTAGTTCGGTAGGGACGTATGTGCCGCCGCGGTTGTTGACCAATGCCGATCTCGAGAAGATGGTCGCGACCAACGACCAGTGGATTACGGAGCGGACGGGGATTCGGGAGCGGCATATCGTGGACGCGGGTGTGGCTACGAGCGATCTGGCGCTGGAGGCGGCGAAGAAGTGCCTTGCGGCTCGTGGCATTGAGGGCAATGAAGTTGAGGTGATCATCGTTGCGACGGTCACGCCGGATATGTTTTTTCCGGCTACGGCGTGCCTGGTGCAGGACAGGCTGGGAGCGAAGGGGGCCTGGGGGTTCGATCTTTCGGCGGCTTGCTCGGGGTTTCCCTATGCCCTGCAGGTGGGCGCGAAGCTGATTGAGAGCGGGATGCATACGAAGGTGTTGGTGATTGGAGCGGATGTGATGAGCTCGATCATCGACTATACGGACCGGGCTACTTGCGTGATCTTCGGCGATGGCGCGGGCGCGGTGCTGCTGGAGCCGTGCGAAGGCGATGAGGTTGGGTTGATTGATTACTTCCATGAGATCGATGGGTCGGGCGCGGCGGCGTTGAATATGCCTGGGGGTGGGAGTCTGCATCCTCCGACTGCGGAGACGGTGGAGAAGAAGATGCACTATGTCCATCAGGATGGCCAGGCGGTGTATAAGTTTGCGGTGCGCAAGATGGCGGAGGCCGCGGAGACGATACTCACCCGCAATGGCGTGGAGGGGAAGGACCTGGGCTGCTTTATTCCGCACCAGGCGAATAAGCGAATCATTCTTTCGACGGCGGAGCGGCTGGGCATGCCGGAGGAGTCGGTGATTATCAACATCGACCGGTATGGGAATACGACGGCGGCTACGATCCCGATGGCGATGCAAACGGCACTGGAAGAAAAGCGGCTGAAGAAGGGGGATCTTGTGCTGCTGGCTAGTGTGGGGGCCGGGTTTACGGTTGGGGCGACGTTATTGCGATGGGAATTTTAGGGGCAGGTACGGCAATGGCCGGGTTTACGGTGGGGGCGACACTGTTGCGATGGGAATTTTGAAAAGACAGGGAGTAGGGAGTAGGGAACGAGGGCTGCCCAGACTCTTGCGGAGCTGTATTTTCCGCGGTCCGGTGAGATCTATCTTGACAATATGTATCTATTAGATATATAGCTTGGGGCTATGAGGATCGAGGGTGGTGCTACACCGAATGCTTTGCTTGGGTTGTTGAGTCTGGGGCCGATGTCCGGATATGACATTCGACAGCTGATTTCGCGGTCGATTGGGCACTTCTGGAGTGAGAGTTATGGACAGATTTACCCGGGATTGAAGCGGCTGGCAGCCGCCGGGCTGGTGGTGAAGAAGACGGAGCGGGGGAAGGGAAGTCCGGACCGGCATGTTTATTCGCTGACGGCAGAGGGGCGCGAGCAGCTGCGGAGGTGGTTGAAGGTTCCGGTGGCGGAGGAGGTGCCCAGGAACGAGTTGCTGTTGAAGCTGTTCTTTGGGGCGCAGGTTTCTCCGAACGTCAGTCGCGACCATGTGCAGGCTTATCTCGAGCTGCACCAAAAAGAGCTGCAGACCTACGGAGCGATCGCGAAGAGGCTGCGGAAGGAGGAGGCGAACGATCCGCAACTGCCGTTCTGGTTGATGACGTTGAATATGGGCCGGCATCGAAGTGCGGCGATGGTGAGGTGGTGCAAGGAGACGTTGGCGGAACTGGAGGAGTTGGAGCGCAGGCAAAAAGGAGGCAAGTGATGCATACAGGGGATCCGATGTGGATGAAGGCTTTTCTCGGGGTGCATATTGCGGCTGGCGCCTCGTCGTTTCTGTTTGCGCCGGTGGCGCTGGCTACGGCGAAGGGTGGGAAGCAGCATCGACGCTGGGGAATGGTGTATCTGTGGTCGATGGGCGTGGTGGCGGCTACGGCTTTGCCGATGGCGCTGTATCGGCCGGTGTTGTTTCTGGCACTGGTGGCGGTGTTCAGCTTTTATCTGGCGTTTGCGGGGTATCGCGCGACCCGGTTGAAGGAGTTGGCTCGGGGCGGCAGCGCTGGGGCGATCGATTGGATTGCGGCAGGAATTTGCTTTGTGGCGAGCGCTTGTCTGGCTGGGTTTGGGGCGTTTCGCCCGGCTTTGGTGCAGGGCATGGGGATTATGTCGGTTGTGTTTGGGTTTATCGGAATGCGTGCTGCAGCGGCGGAGATGTGGAAGTTTGTACGGAAGCCGACGGAGAAGATGTTCTGGTGGTACACGCATCTGGGGAACATGATCGGAAGTTATATTGCGGCGTGGACGGCGTTCAGCGTGACGACGCTGCCGCGGATCTTCGGCAATCACATGTGGCTTTGGCTGTGGCCGACGGCGGTAGGTGTTCCGGCGATTGCGCTGACAACGATTTACTACAAGCGGAAGTTTGCGCCGCGGGTGAAGGCTGTGGAAATAGGCTAAGTGGTCGGATTGGGGCGGTCTACGAAGTTGCGGGTGCGGACGCCGACAGTGCGCGAGGTCTTGTAGAGCTGCCAGAAGGCGAAGGCGCAGGTGATCGCGATGCCGACCCAGATAACGATCAGGACGGGGGTGGCGTATTTTTCGGAGAGGCTGTTCCAAAGGCGGATGATATGCCTGCCGTAGTGGATGCCCAGCCACGCTGCAATGGTGTGACGCAGGCATCGGCTGATAGTGAAGGCGATCATGAATTTCTTGCGCGACATCTTGAGTGCGCCCGCGGCAAGGACGAAGGGGCTGAGCGGCATGGGGGGCGGAAGGATGGCAGGCAGTGCGACGGAGAGGATGGCGTGGGTCTCCATCCACCGGCAGACGCGCTTGAAGATGCGCGGGGGAACGCGCTTCTCGAGGAAGGCCATGCCGCCGCGCTGGCCGACGAGATGGCTGAGGTATCCGCCGAGGGCGGAGCCAACCGTGGCGAGCAGAACGAGCAGGATGACGCTCTGATGCTGCGCCGCCAGGATGATGATCATGATGTCGGTGACGCCGGGAACGGGCAGTGGGACGAAGGAGCTGTCGACGATAGAGACCAGGAATACGCCTAAGAGTCCGAAGCTGAGGAGCATGTGCACGAAGGGACCGCGAGCGGGGCGATGAACGGCGGCGGCCTGGCGCGCGAGTGCTGCGAGGTGGTTCACCATGCGAAGGGCAGCCGCGAGTATCGTCATACTTCATTATGACGTTATTCGGTGTTGCGAAGTCGCAAGATCTTGCCGATTGAAGATTTAGAGGAAGCGGAGGTGGGGGAGCGGAGGGAGGACGTCGACTTCGGCGGCGTATTGTCGGAAGCGTTCGATGGCGCGGATGCAGTCGGAGTTGAGGACGTAGTGAATATTCGACGAGAGGTAGTGGCGGATGGTGGCGGGTGGGATCGCGATGCGCGGGGTCCACTGTTCGACGAGATTTTCGATATTTAAAAGGCCGTGATTGCGGGAGGCTTCGAGGTCTTCGGTGAGTTGCGCCGCGGTGAGATTGGATGGGCTGAGGGCTTCGGGGCGGACGGCCCAGACTGCGGCGACCCAGGGGAGGTTGGTGCGGGTATGCCACTCGTGCGCGAGGTCGTGCCATTGGCAGGGGCCGATTTTTTTTTCGATGGCTTCGCGGGATTCGAGGGCGAGGAGGGCGGGATCGCCGATGAGGATGGCGGCGTCGGCTTGTTGCAGCATGGCGATGGGGTCGGCTGCGGCGGGGAGGAAGGTGGGGCGAGTGTTGAGGAATTTGCGGAACAGGATTTCGGCGTAGGCGAGGGAGCTGCGCGAGGCGGTGTCGGCGGCGATGGTGCGGACGGAGCTGAGGGTGTGGGGAGATTTGACGATGAGTTGGATGGAGCGGACTTCGTTGAGTGACGCGATGGTGCAGCCGGGGACGATGGCGAGGTCGGCGGTGAGGGAGGCGATGGGGATGAGGCCGAGGTCGGCTCGGGCGGCGAGAAGCTCGTCGGCGCAGAGAGAGGGCTGGGTGTAGTGGAGGGTGTAGCGCTGGGCGAGTTCGGCTGCTAGCGGTGGGTGTTCGAAGTCCCACATGAGGGGAGCGGGGTTGAGGAAGTTGATGGCGGCGACGCGGAGCCTGTTGAGTGGTGATGGAGTCATCAAGAGAATAGTTTAAGGATTAGTTTATTGGATGTTGCATGAGGGCGTGTGATGCAGAGGGCTGTCGTGAGTTTTTATCAGGACGAGGACGGGCATTGGGCGGTGCGGCTGGAGTGTGGGCATGGGCAGCATGTGCGGCATGATCCTCCGTGGATAGTGCGCGAGTGGGTGACGAGCGAAGAAGGAAGAGCGGCGCGGATTGGGAGTTTGATGGAGTGCAAGAAGTGCGATGAAGGGGCGGAGTAGAGGTTCATAGTAGGATTCTCACGTTACGGTGCAGGTCGTTTTCAACGGAGCGAAGAGTATGAACGGATTGCTCACAGCTGGCCGATTCTTTTTTGCGATTGCGATGGTGTTTTTTGGCGCTCAATTTTTGATCTTTGTCAGTTCAATGAGGGGGCCGCTTCCTGGGCCTCCCTGGAGTCACGGGGTGTTGTCTTTGGATTGGCTTGCTTGTGTGGGATTTATCCTGGCGGGCGTGAGCATCGCAAGTGGGAGGATGGGTCGATGGGTGGCGATGGTATTGGGCGTTGTTCTCCTTCTCTATGGGTTGCTTCGCTATGTGCCGGCGCTGGTGGCGCGAGTGCATGATCCGGGGCCGTGGACTGTGCTGTTTGAGATTCTGGCGATGGTTGGCGGGGCGTGGGTATTGGCGGCGAGTTTTCCAGCGGATAGGCGGAGTTCTCCGGCGCGAGACAGCATGGTGTGGAGGCTGGCGGATGCGGGCCGCTTCCTGATTACCATTTCGCTGGTGGTTTTTGCTGTGCAGCATTTTATGTATGCGCGTTTTGTGGCGACGCTGATACCGGCGTGGATTCCGGCGCGTCTGTTCTGGGCTTACTTTACCGGCATCGCGTTTGTTGCCGCGGCAATCAGCATCGCCACCAAGAGGATGTTGCGGATGGGAGCGACGCTTTTAGGAACGATGTTTCTTCTTTGGGTTGTGCTGCTGCATGCGCCTCGGGTGGCGGGTGCGGTTCGTAATGGCAATGAAGTCACCAGTCTGTTTGTGGCGGTAGCCATGTGCGGACTGTCCTTTGTTTTGGCGGGGACGTATGGAAGAGGCGCGAAGGGACGGAGTGCACTTATTTTATGAGTCGAGTGAATCGTTTTAATCGAAGGCAATTTATCTCATCCTCGGGTGTGGCGGCGCTTGCGGTTGGCAGGGGATCGACGGCTTTAGCTGCTCCTGCAGCGCCTGCGACGAAGCCTGTGATGATGAAGCTTGGGTGTCAGAGCGCGCCGACGAATGATACGCATCTGAAGTACCTGGCGCGGTATGGGGTGAGGAATATCTGCGGGTATCCGGAGATTGCAGATGGGCGGATTTTTGCGACGACGGACGAGCTGAGTCGGATGAAGGATCTTGCGACGAAGAACGGCATCGAGATCGAATGCGTTGGACAGCCGGTGTTGACGTCGAGCTATATCGATAATGAGAAACATCCGGCGATTATGCTGGCGCAGAGTCCTGAGCGCGACCGGGATATCGAATCGATCCAGACGCTGATCAGGAATTGCGCGCAGGTGGGATTGCCGTCGATCAAGTACAACATGAGCATTCTTGGCGTGCTGCGCACGGGCAGGACGCCGGGGCGGGGAGATGCGAGCTACAGCCAGTGGAGACTTGCGGAGGCTCATCCCAAGACGCCGCTGACCATTGCAGGGCATGTTGATGCGGATATGTTCTGGGAGCGGATTACTTATTTTCTGGATCGCGTGATTCCGGTTGCGAATGAGTACAAGATACGCATGGCTTGTCATCCGCAGGATCCGGGTGTGCCTCCTGAGGGCTATCAGGGCGTGGATCGCGTGCTTGGGACCGTTGATGGATTGAAGAAATTTGTTGCGATTCAGGAGAGTCCTTACCACGGGTTGAACTTCTGCCAGGGGACGGTGTCGGAGATCCTTGCCGATCCGGGCGCGGAGATTTATGACGTGATTCGATACTTTGGGACGCGCAAGAAGATCTTCAATGTTCACTTCCGCAACATTCGCGGGCATCGGAACGACTTTGTGGAGGTGTATCCGGATGAGGGCGATGTGGATCTAGTTAAGGCGATCCATGTGTATCGCGACGTTGGCTATCCGTATATGTTGATGCCCGATCATGTGCCGGTTGCGAAGAATGATCCGGATGGATTGCAGTCGTTCGCGTTTTGTTATGGGTATATTCGCGGATTGATTCAGTCGCTGGGGTGAGGCAGGAGAGGAGCCTTCGCCGATAGTGGCCGGCGGAGGCTCCGATTTCGATCTCTTGTCTAAGCGCTCACCCGGGGCAGTCTAGTTCTTCCGGCTCAGCTTTAGCCGGGTGCAGACGAGTCCCACTAATCCTGACCCCAACAAGAGAAGACTGCTCGGTTCGGGAATTGGGTCCAGGAGGCCTCGGATTTCACCGCCGGGATTCGTGGTGGTGTGGATGTTCAGATAAGACTCTCCGTTCTCCATTCCAGCCACCAGCGCCGCCTCTGCGGAAGCGACCGTCCCACCCTCCGCAGTGACGAAGGCTGGGTTGTAGCTCGACGCGAGTGTGAGGTCAAGGAGCTGCGTGAAGCTCCCGGAGGTGACTCCCATAGGTAAATTTATAAAGCTAGGAACCTGCGTGGCGACGCCGGCGTTGGCATTTAGAAAAGGAGATGCGACGCAGCAATGGATGTGCGACGCCGTCGTGCCGCTTGTAAGCCCGCTGAATGTCACATCCACGAACAACGTATTGGCTGTCGTATTTAGCACTACCGTTGTGAAGCCGGTCCCCGGCGTGGGGACGGGAGGAACTTCAAGTGCACCATTGAGAGTGGCAGTGAACGTTATCGTGTCCGCATAGGCGGCCGGTGTCGACAGGACCAGGGACGTCGCGATGGCCATAGCTGTTACAAGTAGTGTCCGCTTCATTGTCTGCCTCCGTGCATGTCAAAGCGTCTCGAACCGGATTTTCCGGTTTCCACTCTAACGCTGCACTACTTCGGAATGTAGGTAAGTGATGGTGTCGGGTGTGGGGGTGTGACGAGTGCGGGAGCAAGGACAGGGGGCCCGGTCAAAAAAGAGACACTTCAACATAGCGTTCTCCCTCCACGGTGGGGCGGGATCAGTTGGATGCAATCAGAAGGTTGACGGGTGGCTTCGGTGTGGAGATCTTTCGGACTACCGGGACTACCGATTTGGGGGCTGGTTGTGTTCGACCGTCCATGCTTATATGTAGGTTGAAGAGAAACCGGGATATAGGTCGAGAGGAATCAGAGGGATGAGCTTCGCAGAGCGGCATGAAGCTGGTGATGTGGGGAAACGGGAACTGGCGAAGTTGGCTTGGATGGCGTTGATGCTGACGCCGGGCATGGGGCCTACGCGGATCTGGAAGGCGATGGGACGATTGGGGGCGGCGGAGCGGTTGTTTGAGGCTTCGTTGACGGAGCTGGAGGGGTTGGGGATGCCGGCCGCGGCGGCGCAGTTTTGTTTTGAAGGGAAGGCGAGGGCCGCGGCAGAGGATGAGATGAAGCGCGTCGCGGAGGCGGGTGGGACAGTGTTGACGCCGGAGGATGAGGCTTATCCGGAACGGCTCCGAGAGATCTATGATCCTCCGGCGGTGCTTTGGATTCGCGGGGATGTGAGGCAGCTGGCACGGCCGGGCATCGCGGTGGTGGGGACGCGGCAGCCTTCGCCTTATGGGGCGGGGATGGCGGAGTTGTTGTCACGGGACCTGGCGAATCGGCGGCTGGTGATTTTGAGCGGGATGGCGCGGGGTGTGGATTTGGCGGCACACAAAGGCGCGATTGAGGCTGGAGGGAAGACGGTAGCGGTTTGGGGGACGGGGATTGATGTGATTTATCCGAAGGAGAACAAGAAGCTGGCGGAGAGTATTGTCCTCCGCCGCCTCAATCACCAGCACCCCGACACTCATCCCGCAGAACTTTCCGATTCGGAACCGTATTTTGAGCGGGATGAGTGTCGGGGTGCTGGTGATTGAGGCGGCGGAGTACAGCGGGACGAGAATTACGGCGCGGTGTGCGATGGAGCAGAATCGGGATGTTTACGCGGTTCCGGGGAACGTAACGAACAAGAATGCGTGGGGGCCTAATACGTTGATAAAGCAGGGTGCTAAGCTCACCGCGACATGGGAGGATGTGTGGGAGGACTTGCCGTCGCAGATTCGACTGGCGCTTGAGGATGAGCTGGAGGCGGCAGGGAGGCGGGGTGAATCGAAAGCCGGCGGGACGGCATCTCTATTTAATGACACGCCAATGCCGCAGCATGAGCGGATCGTCTTTGACAAGCTGCGGCACGATGAATCGATGCAATTGGATGAATTGATCGAGCAGCTGGAGGCGGAGTTGGGTTCCGCGGAGATATTCACAGCGTTGTTCGAATTGGAGCTGGCGGGGCGGGTGCGGCAGCTTCCCGGAAAAAATTATGTGCGAGCGTTTTGAAGCGTATCAGACCGGTATAGTTCGCGTAGTCGTGGGAAGATCACCGAAATAAACGTAAGTCCAATCTGCCGCGTGATTTGGCAGTTTGGTTTCTCATGTAAGTTTTCCTCTGAAAGATACTGTATGGTTGTGACCTTCTGGACGGATTTTCGTCAGTTGAGAAATTGTGCTGGGATGACGCGTTTGCAGAAACCGTGTTAGGTTCGCAAGGGAACAGGGAAGACCTGGAACGTTTCGCTTTGGCGATGCGTTCTTGTGGTGAAGGGAACGAATGGCTAAATCATCACTTGTGATCGTGGAGTCGCCGGCAAAGGCGAAGACGATTGGGAAATATCTCGGAAGCGACTACCAGGTGGAGGCCTCGATTGGGCACATCATGGATCTGCCGAAGAATGACATTGGCGTGGAGCTGAAGAACCGGACGTTTGAGCCGACGCTGATCGTGTCTCCGGGGAAGGAAAAAGTGGTAGAGCGGCTGAAGAAGCTGGCGGCTAAGGCGGACATGATCTACCTGGCGCCGGACCCGGACCGCGAAGGCGAGGCGATTGCCGCGCATCTCTCGATGCAGCTGCTGCCGATGGTGAAGGACAAGTCGAAGGTGCGGCGGGTTACGTTCAACGAGATTACGAAGAAGGCGGTGCAGGCGGCGTTTCTGCACGCTCGTGACATTGATGAAAACCTGGTGGACGCGCAGCAGACGCGGCGGGTTCTGGATCGGCTGGTGGGGTATCAGGTTTCGCCGCTGCTGTGGGATAAGGTGCGGCGTGGGCTGTCGGCTGGACGCGTGCAGACGGTTGCGTTGCGGCTGATTGTGGAGCGCGAACAGGAGATCAACGCGTTCAATCCGGTGGAGTACTGGACGATTGATGCTGAGCTTGAACCGACTGCGGGTAAGCAGAGCTTTACTGCGCGTTTTGTCGGTGTGAATGGGACGCCTTCGCGGGTTGCGAATGGAAAAGATGAAGAGGGGAAGGAACTCTTTTTGTCGAACGCGCTGCCGGATAAAGAGGCGGTCGAGGAGGCGATCGGCGAACTGGAGAATGCGAAGTGGCGCGTGCGGTCGGTCGAAAAGAAGGAGCGGCGGAATAATCCAAAGGCTCCGTATACAACGAGCAAGCTGCAGCAGGATGCTTCGGGGCGGCTGGGTTTCAATGTGCGGCGCACGATGGGTGTGGCGCAGAGGCTGTATGAGGGCGTGGAGATTGGCGCGGAGGGCACGGTTGGGTTGATTACGTATATGCGTACCGACTCGACGCGTGTGAGCCCGGATGCGATTGCGGAGGCTCGGGAGTTTATCGGGAAACTGGGGCCGCAGTATCTGCCGGCGACTCCGAATGAGTATGCGGGTAAGAAGCAGGAGCAGGCGCAGGACGCCCATGAAGCGATTCGGCCGACGAATGTGGAGTACACTCCGGACTCAATTCGGAAGTATCTTTCGGACGAGCAGTTCCGGTTGTACAAGCTGATCTGGCAGCGATTTGTTTCGAGCCAGATGACTCCGGCGGTCTTCGACCAGACGACGGTGGATATTGTGGCGCAGGCAAAGCAGGCGTATGACTTCCGCGTGACCGGCAGTGTGCTGAAGTTCGACGGGCATCTGAAGTTCGACGAAGAAGACAAGCGGGCTCGGCAGGCGGCGAAGGGCAGGGCTGCGAAGGAAGAGGCGAAGGTTTCCGATCAGGCGGGCCGGGACGTGCAGGGTGATGGCGAGGAAGAGGCCGAGAGCAGGCTGCCGGA
>Ga0206999_10195_pt1 | contig 15106 bp, 14 predicted proteins | sample Alteio_BWMinCont_92_FD_153482 | JGI IMG/M metagenome (GOLD analysis project Ga0206999, IMG submission 153482) | Enriched cells from forest soil in Barre Woods Harvard Forest LTER site, Petersham, Massachusetts, United States -... | ecosystem: Environmental > Terrestrial > Soil > Temperate forest >...
AACAAGAGCGCAATGGCGCAAAATAATAGCAGAGTGGCAGGACAGCGGTCTTGGCGTGTACGATTTTTGCGTTCAGCACGGATTGACGGCCGCACGATTTTACGCCTGGCGAAAACAATTTGGTTTGGGCGCGAGTAGCAAAATAACCAAATTAGGCGGTGGGACACAGAAGGCAATAAAATTTTTGCCGGTGCAAATCAAACCGGCTACTGTTGTTGAAGCAGCAGGCAACAAATCCAGCCCGGCAGAACGAGTTGATGTTTTCTTGCAAAACGGTGCTTTCATTCGCATTAGCGGCAGGCTTTCTGAAGAAACTTTGTCGAAGGTGATGACAATGGCAGGTGGTGTATCGTGCTGAGCTTACCACCATCAGTTCGAATATACCTCTGTGTTCAGCCAACTGATATGAGAAGAGGGTTTGATTTACTGGCGCAAATGGTGAAAGAGCATTTTGGCTGTGACCCATTGTCTGGACATCTCTTTGTTTTTGCCAGCCGTGGGCGTAGCCGTATCAAGTTGCTTTGGTGGGACAGAGATGGATTTGCCATCATCTACAAGCGCCTGGAGCAAGGAACGTTTAAATTTCCCAGAACGGTAAGCAATGAGGTTAAAGCTGTCGAGATTGATGCCACTGACATGATGGCATTGTTGGGCGGCTTTGAATTGGTTAAAGTAAAACGCCAGCTCAGGTATTACCGAGAAGCAGAGCCTGCAACTGTGATCAACACAGAGACTGCTCAACAAATTGCACAGACAACATAATAGCAAACTATAACGTTTGGCTCTTGCAATATGGTACTGTATACGGTATCGTATAAAAGTTCGACATGAGGATCAAATGTCTGACCAAGACTGGCAAGAATTACAAAAGCTGCGTAGCGAGTATCCAGCCGCCCTTGCTGAAATCAAACGTCTGCAGGCTCTTGTCGAACAACTTGCTACGCACATGGAAGAATCTCTCAAGGCTAATGAAGAATTGCGCAAACTTCTGACCGATCTGCAGGCTAAATTGGACACCCTTGTCGTGCAACAAAAGAAGCGCAATCGACGTGATTACGGCAAGAAAACTGAAAGATATAATCCACGACCGGCTTTGCAAGATGATGTAAGAGATGCTGCTGTTTCTTCTGCTCGCATACGTGACAAAGCACGGCTTGACCAAATCAATGGATTGCCTGAGGCAATTAAATCTTACGCAGTTCCAGATAATGAGCGCCAATGCCCTGAATGTGGAGCCGAGAAGGTTAAGATAGGAGATGAAATTAGCTATCAACTTGAGCGCCTTGTCGGCACCATGAAGCGCCTTCGCCATGTTCAGGAAGTGCTTGCCTGCCCAAAATGCAGGGGTAATGTTGTTGTGGCCCCAAAGCCTGAGCCGCCTTTCCCAAAAAGCACAGCAGCGCCTGGGCTCCTTTCTCATGTAATTGTCAGCAAGTACACCGATTTCAGCCCTTTGTATAGACTGGAAAGAATTTATCGCCGAGAAGGTGCTCCAATTCCACGCTCTACTTTGTCCGATTGGATTTTGTCTGGCTCCTTGACCCTTGAGCCATTGTATGACTTGCAGGTGAAGCGAGTTTTTCAATCTAAGGTAATCGGCACTGACGACACGACAGTTAAGATCCAGGACAGAGAAATAGACAAGAACATTCGCAAAGGGAAAATGACGCCTTACATCGGTGACAAAAATAATCCTTACAATATTTTTGATTTTTCTCCCAATGAAAGCTTTGAGCGCAACAAAAAAATGTTTAAGGGATATACTGGCTTTGTTCAATGCGATGCTGCCGGCGGATTTGACGCCATTTTTGACGATGGCAGTTGCATAGAAGTTGGCTGTAATGCTCATAGCCGAAGAAAATATTTTGAGTGCCAGGTGGTTTCTCCTAAAAATGCAGAAGAAATTTTGCAGATATATCGAGATATCTACAATGTGGAAAGACGGGCACATGAAGACGGCGTATCCGCTGATAAATTGTTGAGAATGCGCCAGACCGAGTCCAAGCCTCTCTTTGATGGTCTTCAAGAAAAATTGCTTAAGATGCAAGTTGCCGAATTGCCACAATCTCCCATGGCAAAAGCCATTAATTACACTCTCAACCATTGGACTGCTTTGACCAGATATCTTGACGATCCTGATCTTGCCATAGACAACAACATTACCGAAAGAGCAGTGAAAGAATTTGTTTTGGGTCGCAAAAATTTTCTCTTTGTTGGCTCTGATGCTGGTGGCAAAGCTGCAGCCATTTGCTTGTCCATCCTCTCCTCTGCCAAACGCAATGATGTCGAGCCGTGGGCTTACCTCAAAGATATTTTCAGCAGAATAAATAATGCTCGCACCACTGATCTCGATCAGTTCCTTCCTGATGTTTGGCTGAAATCCCAAAAATCCCAAGTTGATAGCTCCTAATATCTACAACATTAGGAAATCATCTTGGATTCCTGCCTTCAATTACGCCGTTGCTCGGACGGACACAACCTCCTTCATGTCGCGCATATTCTTTATGTTTCTCCCAGGCGATAAGGTCGCCGCGCCGCAAATTTCTAAAACTGCCCAGTCTAAGCCAACCATTTGTTGGTATATCTGTTCTCAATTGTCCAATCAAGATGACAAAAGTTCTGGCATGCGGATAAGTACGCCCTGACATTTGATAAACAACATCATAGTGCCCTGGCGAGACAGAATTGATTACATAACTGACAAAACCAGAACAATCTGTATTAGCTTCATATGTTCCATTAACTTTCCGTACCTGGTCTTCTACGCCTTCCTGTAAATGCCTATAATGACAGATTCTAGTATGTTCAAAAATTTCTTCCGCTTTATTATAAATTCTCTCAGGCAAAGTAGTAGCGGTTTGCTCTGTAAGGACACTGCTTGCAGGTGTGGGACTACTTGCAGATGCAGGACTACTTATAGGTGCATAACTTACGGGTGCAGCCATCTTAACATGATTACGATTATTATAAAGCCAATGAACGGCATGCAGCTCTATGGCCTCTAATCCAGGGGTTGCCTCTGGGTGAGGGCTTATCCCTAAGACTAATCCATTACCGTAACGGGTTAGCACCATAGCTGGTGAGTTAACCATTAAGCCAACTTGCCCCTCAGGACCTACTATTTCCCCCAGAAAATAGCTTAAAGGAGCTATTTCGTTTTTATGTTCGTAATCGTGTGGAAAAATCGGACCGTTGTGATATAAGACATCAGCATTTTCTTGTTTGAGACCAAAGATTTCCATACCGAGTTTGGTAAATTTGATAGGAATAAAAGCTTTGCCTCTTCGCCAATGTTGTTTGTCGACATTACTTAAAGGCATGAGACCTAAATACTCGGGACGAGAACTGGAAGCAAGATAGCAGCCAGCGCAAACACCTACATATATACCGCCGTCATGTGTAAATTGCCGAATTTTTTCTTGTCCGTCTTCACCAAGGCTAAATGCTTCTTTCTTTCCAGAGCCGCCGGGTATAAAAAGAACATCTGCGTTCTTTAAACATCCTGTGCGTATATCTTCTCCGTTCACAACAACTACGGAGATAGATCGATCACTAGCAAAAGTATCGATTATCTGCGGACGAGCATTCGCACCCTTATCTAGAAATATTGCCATCCTGATGCTTTTGGGCATCAGTCCCTGTGCATACGAGAACGAGCCCACAAGAAGCAGCCATAAGAGCACAAGCATCGTCAGTGTATTGTTTTTCATATCGTAGATATTTACACTCAAGACAGTAGTATCTATCTTCAAATATACCCGCTTAGTGCAACCACGGATAACGTTACCCCGCCCAACCTACTAAATAGAAACGAGCTAGTAGTAATATTGCCCTAATGAGCCGCGCGCTTTCTTAGGGTTGCTCTGGGGCTATCTTCTATCCGCACTGTCAGAGTCTTGCCTAGGGAAGCCGCAATGCGCTGAAGCATTTTCAATGAATGCCCATTATAGTCAGCATCTTCTAAACGCGATATTACAGAATGGGTAGTACCAACAAGGTCAGCGAGCTCAGCTTGGGTTAGTCCAGCCGCCTGACGCAGGTCATATATTTGCTGCCCTATCTCAAACTGTTTCATATATTTATCAACCCGCTTCATTCGAGCAGGATCGTTTTTTAAAATCATATGTTCTATAATTTTTATTCCATCGCAAGTAAGATTTGATTTAGTCTTTTTCATGTATAGACCCCTCCACACTTAAGTCAGGAAAATAACTGTGCGCTTCTGGATTTTTTTTATATACCTGCTTCATAATGATAGCCTTGTTAATATCAGAGTCTGGTACAACATCTTCTTTAGTTAAACCGTGGGTGAGAACAACAACATTTCTATCGTGGGAAAAATATAAAATCCGGTAATTGACACTACCTAGCCTGGTTCTTAATTCATGTATTCCGTCACGTAAAGTATCAGCGTACGGCCTGCGCAATCCATAACCCGATTTTGCTAACTCCCTTATAACAGCTGTACATTTATCTGCAGCCTTTGAGGGCTTAAGCTTCTTCAACCAAGACAACAAAGGAACTGTTCCATCAGACTCCTTATATAAAATAATTTGTGTATCAGGCATTAAGTATACCTATCGTTTCGCAAACTTGCTAAATAGTCAAGCAGGTGATTTAACTAACGAGCCGCCGTTCGCAGAAATTTAATTATTCGTTTCTGACTGCGCTGGTTCTTATAAGCCGACATTAACTTGAATGTGCTCCGCTACAATTACCATAGCTTGCGTGGCAAAAGCATGACATCTAAGCCACCTCCGGTAATTAGGCATGTTTTAAGGTTTTGCCAAGCTGCTATAATATGTCTCTTGAGGCGGGCGCAATTTGAATATGGGAAGCTCTATTGCAATCGGGGTCTGCGGAGCAGTCATTGTTTCGCTAGTTTGCTTTGATGTATTTCAATCTATTATTCTGCCGCGCGCCACATCGCGTCGCTTACGGATTGCCCCACTATTAATTGGCAAAATACTTTGGCCAAGTTATCGCACCATAGTTGGAAGCCTTCCATCTTCGTGGAAGACCTCTTGGTACCGAGCATTTGCTCCCTTGGCTTTTGTCACGCTAATTGGTGTTTGGTTGTCACTTTTAATTTTTGGTTTTGCTTTTATAATTTTGACGGTTGGTGATTGTGTTAAACCGCCAATCACACGACTGTCCGATGCAATCTATTTTGCAGGCACATCCGTTTTAACTTTAGGTTTTGGCGATCTCATAGCTACAGATTGGCCAGCGCGAGCAATAGTGCTTATTGCGGCAATGTTAGGGTTGGTATTCATGGCGCTTGGAGTTTCGCTCTTATTTTCAATGCAAACCTATTTGCAGCAACGCGAGCAGATAGTTAATACTCTTATGAGCCGAGCCGGCAGTCCAGCATCAGGCGTGGTGCTTCTGCTTAGATATCGCGAGCTCAATATTGTCCCCAGCTTGGCCAATACTTTTGTACATTGGGAAATCTGGGTAGCATCAATTCTAGAAAGTCATTGTGCCTATCCTCTGCTTGCTCATTTTAGATCTGGCATAGCAGAAAACTCATGGCTTGCCTCTGTAGGAGCCACACTTGATGCAGCTACGCTTCTTTTGACCACAATTGATAAGGAGTGGGTAGGTGAAGCAGATCTTTATTATTGGATGGCTGCAAACACACTAAAATCAATATCTACCCATTTAGCATTGGTCCCAATTGACGAAGAAACTATCACATATTCTGAGTACCTCCAGGCACTCGAGTTTCTTAAGGATGCAAACTATAAGATCAAAGATAGTCAATCTAGCTTCGAATATTTTAAGGCTCGCCACTCAGGATACATGCGTTATCTGTTAGCTTTATCGAGATATTTAGAATTACCGCGGCATGTCTGGTTGCCTGAATTTAAAGATTATTCATCAGCATTACAAGCTAACAAAAGTCTCGCACAGCTAGTGCCAGATAGACAATAGTGACTATACTTTAACTACAATTTTGCCAAGCTGCTGGTTTGATTCCATGTAGCGATGAGCATCAACAATCTTTTCCAAAGGAAATACTTTAGCAATAATAGGTTTTAGTTGACCTTTCTCGATCGCTTCATAGACATATTTTTTTGCTCGTTTGAGTTTATCAGGATCACTGTTAATTTCAAATAAGGTATAGCCCTGAACTTTTAAACCCTTTTTCAAAGCGGCGATAAGAGGAAATGGGGTTTGTCCTGAGCCTAAACTCCCTGACGAGCCCAAGCTCCCATAGACAAATATCGTAGCACCTTGGGCTGCAGCTTCGGCAAGAGTGTCTAAGTATGGGCCTGCGACTGGATCAAATATCACATCAGCACCATGCCCGCTAGTAATGGCACGCACACGCTCGGGCAAATTTTCATCCTCGGTAACTATAACTGCTTCAGCTCCAGCATCAAGCAACACTTGTTTCTTTTTAGCTGTTCTGGTTGTGGCTATTGGTATAGCACCAGCAGCACGAGTTAATTGGATGGCAGCTAAGCCAACACTACTGCTAGCGGCGGTAATCAAAACAAAGTCGCCTTTTTTAATTTTAGCATATTCGATTAAGGCACCATAGGCAGTGAGATATTGCATCCAGATAGAGGTACCCTCTTCGGCGGACAAATTTTTAGGGTAGGCGGCAACTGCACTCACTGGAACAATGGCGGTTTCGCCATACACACCATATTTAGACATTGAAAAAGCGGGGATGGTGCTCACTTTATCGCCAATTTTAAAATCTTTAACGTTACTGCCGATGGCTGTTACTGTCCCAGAGGCCTCATAACCTATGCTTGATGGAAAGCTGGGTGGACGTTCTAAATATTTGCCTTCTCGAAAAAGCACTTCAGCTCTGTTAAGTCCTATAGCATCTACTTTAATTCGCAATTCATCATTCTTTGGAGCTTGTTCAGCAACTTCTTCCAGCTTCAAAACGCTGGCATCGCCAAATTTGTGAAAACGTACAATACGAGACATATCTTTCTCCTTTATTAAAATCTCTGATCTAATAAATCTATGATCTAAACAGCTAGTCCGCCATCAGTTACAATAGTCTGCCCTGTCACCCAACGACTATCGTCTGAGGCCAGAAAAGCTACCACGTCTGCGATATCGCTCGTTTCACCCAATCTGCCCAACGCAGTTTTGGAAATAAACATTTGTTTCATGTCTTCATTCAAACCTGCCGTGAGCATATCAGTGACTGTCGCACCAGGAGCTACGGCATTGACCGTGATTTTTCTTTTACCTAATTCCTGAGCCCATATACGAGTCAGGGTATCTATCGCTGATTTAGTAGCAGAATATACACTGGCACCGGGCATAGCGCTTTTGGAGGCGACCGAGGATAAATTAATAATGCGTCCACCATCAGATATATGCGGCAAGACAGCCACCGTTGTTGTAATTACACCTTTTACGTTGACATCAAATATGCGTTGATAATGGTCGACATCTATTTGATCAATCGGCCTCATTTCAAAAACACCGGCATTGTTTACCAAAATATCAATTTTGCCATATGTTTTGCTTACTTCTTCTATCAATCTTTTGCTGTCGGCGGGCGAAGAAACATTTGCTTTAAAAGCTGCTGCTTTTGAGCCCAGCTTTTCTATTTGGGTCACCATTTGTTCGGCGGCATTTTTATCGCTGTTAAAGTTAATTGCAATTGTCGCTCCTTCGGCGGCTAAACGCGCAGCAATGGCTGCACCGATACCCCGCGAGCTGCCGGTAACTAAAGCCACTTTACCTTGAAGTTTCTTGGTTGCAGATTTTCTTTCTTGTGTTTGTGTTGTTGTCATGAGCAGCCCCCTTTTTTAATGAACATCTTGTTCTTAATGAACACCCTGTTCTTAATGAACACCTTAGTTTTTAGTGAACACCTTGTCTTAATGAGCACATAGTGGATCAGTCACCTATAATCGTCAACACTTTAAATGATTTCTTTAGCATATTCTAGGTAATTGTTCACCGGCCAGTTTATCTAGAATACGTTGTCCCCCAATCCGAGATTTCATAAACACGCGCTCAGGATATTGCTGCGAAACTTTACCAATAATTTGGGCATTTTTTCCCAGTCGGTGCTGATGCATAATATTGAGCAAACCTTCGACGTCGCTGTCTGGAACTATTGCTACCAGTCTTCCTTCACAAGCCACATAAAGGGGATCAAGACCAAGCAAGGCACAAATGCTGGCTACTTGCGCATCTATGGGTATGGCACTTTCGCTAATTTCTATGCCTACCTTAGAAGCAGAAGCTAATTCGTTTAAGACAGTGGCTAAACCGCCTCTTGTAATATCACGCAAACAACGTATTGCCGGACAAGTTTTGAGCATTTCTTGCACTAGCTCATTTAATGGCGCGCTATCGCTTTGAATTGTTGTTTCCAATTCAAATGACTCGCGGGCACACATGATGGCTGTGCCATGCAATCCGATATCACCACTGACAATGACTATGTCTCCAGGCACTGCACGATTAGCGGTTGGAGCCGGATTATATTGCAAAATTCCCAATCCACAAGTAGTAATAAATATTTTGTCGGCTGCGCCGCGATTGACTACTTTTGTGTCTCCGGCAGCGAATTGTATATTGGTTTCAAAACAAGCCTTTTTCATTGACTCAACTATTTTTTGTAAATCAGCAATTGGAAATCCTTCTTCCATAATAAAGCTGGCCGAAATATAAGCAGGAATAGCGCCGCGCATGGATAGATCGTTAACTGTGCCATAAACAGAAAGTGAGCCTATGTCACCACCGGGGAAAAAGATTGGGCTGACCACATAGGAATCGATCGTAAACGCTAAGCGAGTATCATTGATTGCCATTACAGCAGCATCATCAAGTTGATCGAGAACTCTATTGTTCAGGGCTGGAAGAAATACATTATTCAATAGATCAGACGACATCTTGCCGCCACTGCCGTGCCCAAGCCTGATTACATCAGATGTGTTATTGGGTGTCGGGCAGACTGGAGCAAATATGGCAACGCTCTGGCTAAGATCAGACATGACTGGCTTCCTTTTTTTCCAGGCGACTGAATTTATAATATGATGCGCATGTGCCTTCAGATGAAACCATGGTGGCGCCAAGGGGATTTTCAGGCGTGCATTGTTTGGCAAAAGCAGGACAATCCACCGGCTTTTTTACACCTTTGAGTATTTCACCGGATATACATATGGAAGATTCCACAGTAGCAACAGAGCCAACATCAAAAGCTAATTCAGCATCAAATTGTTTATAGTGATCATTTAACTTATAGCCGCTTTTAGGAATGATACCGATGCCGCGCCAGGGGCGATCAACTATTGCAAATACTTCTTTTAATAGAGCTTGTGCCGCTAAATTGCCTTCTTCCGTCACCGCTCGGCCGTATTGATTTTCTACCACAGCCCGTTTTTCTTCTAATTGAATTACACAACGCAAAATGCCTTCTAAAAGATCAATTGGCTCAAAGCCAGTAATGATTATAGGAATTTGATATTGGCGGCTAATTGGTATATATTCTTTATAGCCCATTATTGAACAGACGTGGCCTGGTCCCAGGAAACCCTGCACCTTATTGCTGGATGACTCAAGAATAATAGACATTGCCGGCGGTACCAGCACGTGGGAACATAACAGAAAAAAATTATTTAGCCCCATACGTTTTGCTTGCCAGACTGACATGGCATTAGCAGGAGCAGTTGTTTCAAAACCAACAGCAAAGAAAATTACTTTTCGCTCTGGTTGAGCTTGAGCGATAGCCAGACAATCTAATGGCGAATAAACTGCTCTCACATCAGCTCCAAGAGCCTTAACACTGAGTAAGTCAGATTTGCTGCCCGGCACGCGCAACATATCTCCGAAGGAGCAAAATATAACATCGGGTTGCTGGACGATAGCAATAGCCTTGTCTATTAATGCTAAAGGTGTGACACAAATTGGGCAGCCAGGACCATGAACAAGCTCAATGTTCGGCGGCAATAATTGCTCAAGCCCAAATTGTAAAATGGTATGCGTTTGCCCACCGCACACTTCCATGATTGTCCAATTCTGAGTAACCGTTTCTTTTAATTGTCTGGAAATGTTTTTAGCTAATTGCTCATCGCGATATTCGTCAAAGTATTTCATTTATTAGTCCTAAGTGTAGTCTCTTGCTTATTATTCCTAAGTGTAGTCTTTGGCGTTATCTAATTCGTTTTTAAAAGAATCGACTTCGCCGGTTTTTTTCAATAAATCCAGAGATCTTTGTGCTTCTTCTTGATCAAGAACGCTAATCGCAAAGCCTACATGAACAAGAACATAATCGCCTGTTTTTACTCCAGGCACATATTCTAAGCATGCCGATCGACGCATACCGGCAAAATTTATTTTTGCCATGGTTAAACCTTCTTTATGAAAGATTTCTTCTACCAGACCTGGGATAGCTAAACACATTTAATTTTTTGTCCTGAGCATCCAATTTATTATTTAAAGGAAAGTGGATCTTCGTGTCCGTTGTATTGGCAGAATTTTCACCAGACTAGATTACCACTTTGGGCTGCCGCAATTATAGCTTGCCCCAGAGAAATGCCACCGTCATTAGCAGGCAATTTTTGCGGAAAATACACTGAAAAGTTTTCGGCTTGCAAGGCAGCAATACTTGCTTCCAAAAGAAGTCGATTTTGAAAAACACCACCAGAAAGACAGATATTATTAATTGAATACTTTATTCTTGCGCGGCAACATAAATCACTAATTATTCTGGCCAAAGTATGGTGAAATTTTCTGGCTATAGTTTTTATTTCTAGACCATTTATTTTGTCTTGAACAATATGCTTAACTATATCCTTAGTTATGACATGTTGAACAGAATCATGATTGCTCGCTTGAACAATATGCTTGATTGTATTCTTTGCGTATGGATAGGTTTTTGTCGGCGTATTGTTTTTTGCTTGCATAGCAATCGCTTCCAGTTCAATGGCAGCTTGACCTTCATAGGAAGCTTCATGACAAATGCCTAGGATTGATGAAACTGCATCAAAAAGACGTCCACAACTGGATGTTAATGGTGAATTAAATCTTCGCTCTATTTGCTGATCAACAATATCTATTTTGGCTGCACCGATTAAATTGTGTAAGCTGGCAATATAGTCTTTGAATAAAATGCGATCAGCTTCATCTTGATTATCAATATAGGCCAATGCCATACGCCAGGGGCTGCGTATGGCCTGCTGTGCTCCAGGCATTATCACAGGTTCTAAGCAAGCAAATCTTTCAAAGCGTTCCGGATAAGCAATGAGAAATTCACCACCCCATACAGTCCCGTCCGCACCATAACCTGTGCCATCAAAGGCAATACCGATGGCAGGACCCTTTAAGTGGTGTTCGGCCATGCAGCTGACAATATGAGCATGGTGGTGTTGCACTTGGATCAAGGGCAACCGCTTATTCTCAGGCAGATTTTTAGCCAGATTTTTAGCCAAATTTTTTGCCAGATCTTCAGCGAGAGTAGTAGAATAATAATCAGGATGCATATCGCAAGCAATTAACTCTTCTTTCAAGCGAAAGAGTTGCCTGTATTTTTTTAAAGTGTTTTCAAAATGATCAATTGATTTTATATTGTCCAGATCAGCAATATGCGGGCTAATAAAAGCCTGATTTTCTTTGAGAAAACAAAATGTGTTTTTCAAATGCCCGCCCAAAGCCAATATCGGCTTAGCAACGGCACAGGCAAGCTCAATCGGTTCTGGCGCATAGCCCCTTGAGCGCCGGATGATACTTGGTGTAGCCGCAATTACTCTCACAACCGAATCATCATACCGAGCGGCTATAGCTCTATTGTGCAATACAAAACAATCAGCAATTGAAGCTAATTCTTGTAATGCTTGCTGATTTTCAATAACAATGGGCTCTTCACTTAGATTAGCACTGGTCATAATTAGAGGTTTAGCAAAACCAGAGACAAGAATATGATGCAGTGGTGTGTAGGGCAGCATTACTCCTAATAAATAATTTCCTGGTGCGACATTATCCGCTATTTTACAATCCGATAATTTATCTACCCGTAATTTTTCTACTGGCAATTTTTCTACCGGTAGTCTTTCTAATGGCAATTTTTCTAAAAGAACAATTGGTGCTTTACGGCTGCTCAGTAATTGTTCATCTTGCGCACGTAGCAAGCAATATTTTTGGGCCATAGCAAGGTCTTGCATCATAACCGCTAATGGCTTGGACATCCTGTTCTTGCTTTTGCGCAAATTATGCACAGCCAATTTATTGGTGGCATCACATGCTAAATGAAAGCCGCCTAAGCCTTTAATAGCGATGATTTTGCCATCGAGTAAATTCTCCAATACCATTTTTATAATCGCCTGCTGATTTTTTTCTGCTATATATTTGCCGCCGCTTTTGCTTACAAAGGTTAAAGTGGGGCCGCAGTTGGCACAGGCATTAGGTTGAGCATGAAAGCGGCGGCTTAAGGGGTTTTCGTATTCCTGCAAGCATTTATCACACAACTTAAACTCGGACATAGTTGTGTACTGCCTGTCATATGGTAAGTCATTGATTACAGTAAAGCGCGGCCCGCAATTAACACAATTAGTGAATGGATAATGGAAGCGCCGGTCAAACTCATCGAATAATTCGTGCAAGCACTGCAAGCAAGTAGCACTATCCGAAGGCACTAATTGCCAGTCATCATCATTGGCTGCACTGGGTAAAATAGTAAAGGCCTTTTCTTTGCTTTTTATTGATAATATTTCGCATTGCAATTCTTTGACACAGGCAAGCGGAGGCGCTTTAACGATCAGCTCTTCGATAAATAGATCGACTTTATCCGGCAAGCCCTCTACCTCAAGTTGCAATTTTCCGCCTAAATTGCGGACAAAGCCAACTAATCCATGTGTTTTAGCCAATCCATAAACATAGGGACGGAAACCAACCCCCTGGACAATACCGCCAACTGTAAACCTGGCTCTGCATAATTGATCGGTCCGATTGCCTGCCGATACGCAACTCATACTAAACCGTGACGCATGGCGGTTACTGCTGCCTGGGTGCGATCATCAACAGCTAGTTTGCCCAAGATACTGCGCACATGGGTTTTTGCTGTAGACAATGAAATGACCAGCTTGGTGGCTATTTCTTGATTGGACAAACCTTCAACAACTAGCTTAAGCACTTCCAATTCACGGACAGAAAGTAATTCTGTTAATTCAGTGGCCGTATTTGACTGGTTTTCTTTTGTTTCGGGTTCTCTGGCAAGCCCGATTAACTTTTGCTCTGCCATTTTTGATAAGTGCGAATATTTGTTAACTACCTTGCTGGCAATTGCTGAGTCTAACCAGACATCACCGGTATTAACGCAACGAATGGCGGCATAAAGACGCTCTGGAGCCACATCTTTAAGGCAATAGCCAGCTGCACCGGCCGCTAGTGAAGCAAAGATATCGTGATCATTATCGTGTGAAGTGAGCATGATAATATTAATGTTGGGGGCTTGTTCACGAATCTTGCGAGCAGCTTCAATGCCATCCATCACCGGCATGCCGACATCCATCAAAACAACATTTGGCCTCAGTTCGGCAGCTAGTTTTACAGCTTCCTCGCCATTGCCCGCTTCAGCAATAACTTTTATATCTTCAGTACGAGCTAATATAGTCTTAAGGCCTATGCGCGTCAATAAGTGATCTTCAACTAACAAGATCGATATAGGTGCTGATTGTTCGGCGCTAGGTTCGTTTATCATAGAAATCCATGGAAGGTAAGGTCTAGTGGTCAATAGATTTTACTGTAGACTACTTTCGCAAGGAAGACAAGCGATCGAAATAATTGACCAGGGTTTTAGAATAATTGTGTCCTATTCCTATTATGAACGGTAATCATTGCTTTCAGAGTTCGATCATCAACGGCTAGTTTGCCCAATATGTTGCGTATATGGGTTTGTGCTGTAGCCAGCGGCATAATCAATCTGTCTGCTATTTCTTTATTAGACAATCCTTCAACAACCAAGACAAGCACTTCCATTTCAACTGGAGAAAGCGGTTCCGATGATTTAGATTCGGTAGCAGTCTGCGCTGGATGTAGATTGAACTTTGTTGGTACCGACATATATTTCTTGAATACTTTGTCGGCAATTGCGCAATCTAACCAGACATCGCCGGCATTAACCCAGCGAATGGCTGCATAAAGACGTTCTGGAGCTATATCTTTGAGACAATAACCAGCCGCACCGGTTGCTAGTGAAGCAAAAATCTCGTCATCATTATCGTGTGAAGTGAGCATGATGACGTTAATGTCAGGGGCTTCCACAGAAATCTTGCGAGCGGCTGCAATGCCGTCCAAAACCGGCATGCCGACGTCCATCAGAATAATATTCGGCTTCAGTTCAAGGGCTAGTTTGACAGCTTGTTCACCATTGTCTGCTTCAGCAATAACTTGTATATCTTGCGTACGGGCCAATAAAGTTTTCAGGTCCATACGGGTCAATAGGTGATCTTCGACCAACATGAGCGTTATAGGTGCTAGTTGTTCGGCACTATGTTCGTCTTTCATAGAAAGCCCAGGAAGGCGCAGTTTGCTGGAAGGACAGATTTTAATTTAGAAAATGCACAAAGTTATACTTTCAGCACTTAGTTTAGCATCCCTGTAAAATTGAGTAGTGCTTAAGTTAAGGATATGTATGGAGTTGGCAAGGGATGAATGCAATCAGCACCAATATGCCAGATCAAAAAAACGAATTGTCTTTAGAGGATATTGAAGCGCGTAAGCGTTGGCAAGAGTTTGGATCTGAAGACGAGAAACTGTTAATTGAAATTGGTCAGCTAGTGGGTGACAAAACTGACGATTTAATTGAAACGATGTACAGCCACTTTCTCGCCTTTCCACAAACAAAAAAGTATTTCCCAGATGAGGCAACTTTAAAGAGGGCACAATCAGCCCAGGCACAATATTTTCTTCGATTGACAAAAGGTAACTATGATCAGCAGTATGTGCAAGAGCGCTTGCGTGTTGGCAGCACACATTACCGGATCGGGCTTGATGTGCACTGGTATCTGGCTGCATACGGACGTTTGCTGTCCTGGGTCTGCAAACAACTGATAGAGCACTTTCGCAACGATAGCAAGAAAAGCCATCCCTCAATAAACGCACTGACGAAAATAATCTT
>Ga0206999_10196_pt1 | contig 14989 bp, 7 predicted proteins | sample Alteio_BWMinCont_92_FD_153482 | JGI IMG/M metagenome (GOLD analysis project Ga0206999, IMG submission 153482) | Enriched cells from forest soil in Barre Woods Harvard Forest LTER site, Petersham, Massachusetts, United States -... | ecosystem: Environmental > Terrestrial > Soil > Temperate forest >...
GGTTGCCGGTAGGAGGAGTGGGGGCGGTGGTGCCAAAGGGCTGAGAGAGGGTTGCGCCCTTGGGCGGGGCTACGGGAATGACGAAGGGAGGTTCCTGGGTAACGCCGAACGGACCGCTGATGCCTGAGCCAGCGCCGGGTGAGAGGTAGGTGAAGAGCTCGCCGCGGTCGTAGTAAAGGCCAACGCCTCCTCGAATGACGACCTTGTCGTGGAACATAGCCGGGGAGTAGGCGGCGCCGAGCCGGGGTGCGAAGCCCCACTGCCGGCCCTTCAACGTAGAGTTACTGACCCCCGGGGTGGGGAAGAGCTTGTTGTTGCCGGCGATGATAAATCCGTTGTTGATGATGGTGTCGGAGGCGGCGTTGTAGGAGTAGAGGGTGGGATCGAAGTTGAAGAGGTTGCCGTACTTCTCGGTGAGGGGGCCGTCCCAGTCGTAGCGGAGGCCGGCGGCGAGCGAGAGGGTGGGGGTGATGCGGAACTTGTCCTGCACATAGGAGCCGACCTGGTTGGCGCGGTAATAGCGGCTGCTGGCCCCTAGCAGGAGCGAACTGTTATTGCGAACGTTCCCTTCAAGGAAGTTGGGGAGGCTGGTGAAGTTGAGTTGAGCGGACTGGGTGCGGCGATTGCGAACGTCCAGCTGGGTGTAGCTGTAGTTCGCGCCGGCAGTGAGCGTATGCCTGCCGAGGGTAAAGATGATGTCGGTGGCTGGCGCAAAGCGGTTCTGGAAGACGCCGGTGCGGTTGAAGCTGCTGGTATTGCCGATGTTGATGGACTTGTTGGGCAGACCGTTCTGGGTGCCGACGAAGTTGCTGATGCTGAGGCCAGGAAAGAAGGAAGAGCCGAAGAGATTGATACCGGCCTGCTGAGGAGTCAGAGCCTGATCGTCAGCGGAGTAGGCTTTCTCGCGGACGAAGCCGAAAGTCTGGGTCCAGTTGATGTTTGGCCTGAGATTGAGAGCGTTGGTGAGGGACGCGACGTGAGCTCCGGAGTCGAGGTGCTGGTTGAAGCCGTCGGTTTTGGAGTTAGTGTAAGGAGCCGTGGTTGGGTCGTGTTGATAGAAATATTTGGCTGATATCACGTCGTGTTTGGCAGCGTTCCAATCGAGGTTGGCGACGGCCTGATCACCATTGAACGAAGGCTTGCCGAAGAGGGTGACATTGGACTGATTGACTAGTTGAGCGCTTTGAGCTGACGGGATGAGATAGGCACCATTCGGCAGCTTGAAGTTGAAGATTGCAAGTGCGGCCGGATCGATCTGCGAAGTGGTGATTGTCTGACCGAAGTTGGCCTTGATGAGATTGACTAGAGCCTGTGCGCTACGGTCAGAACCGAGGCCTGGAGTGACGGCTAACGTCGAGATTCCGGAGGACTGGTCGGTGACGCGGATGGCGTTGTAGGCGACGAAACCGAAGAGCTTGTTCTTGATGATTGGAGCGCCAAGGGTTGCACCGGCGGTGAAGCGGTGAAGTTGCGGGACCTTTTCATTTTGCGGGATCGTGGGGTCGTTCTTATAGAAGAAGGGTGCTGCGTTGAGCCAGTCGGTGGCGCGGTAGAGGTAGGCCTGTCCGTGAATTTCGTTGGTTCCGGCCTTGGTGCTCATGTCGATGTGGGCGCCGGAGGTGGAGCCTTGCTGGGCGTCGTACATCGAGGTGTTGACGCGAATTTCTTGAATAGCCTCGGGTGCGGGGGTGGGGATGGCCTGGCCGATGGCGTCATAGACAGAGGTGCCGGTGAGGATGGAGCCTCCGGGGCCGAAGCCTTCGCCGGTGTTGGGAACGACACGGCCACTGGAGACCTGGGAGGTGGACTTGCCGTTGAAGAGGTTGGACGTGTCGACGCCGTTGAAGAGGAAAGTGTTGGAGGTGTCGCGCTGGCCGTTGGCCCAGATGGGCTGATTGCCAAGACCGGTCTGGGTTCCGGTACCGCTGAGCAGTTCGGCGCTGACACCGGGGGCGAGGACAGCGAGCTGAGTGAAGCTGCCGGTGGCCAAAGGGACGTTTTCGATCTGGGTGCTGTCAAGGACGTAGCCGTTAGTTGTGTCAACGGCATTGAGTAGAGGGGTGGCGTCGACGGTGACGGTGGTGGTGACGGCGCCTACGGTAAGGCGCGCATTCAGAGTAACGGTGCGGTCGGCCTGGATGAGGATATTGGGGAACTTTGCTTCTGAGAAGCTGGTGTTGGTGAACCGTACGGTGTAGGTGCCGATGGCGAGGTTGTAAAAGGCGTAGGAGCCAGTTGAGCTCGTGGTAGTGGTGCGCTCGAGGTTTGTGTCTTGATTGACGAGTATGACTTCGGCACCGCGGAGGGAGCTGCCAGAGGCATCTGTGACGGTGCCGAGAATATTACCGAGGGTTTGCTGTGCGGAGAGTGGTAGGGTGCCAAGGCTTAGGAGAGCTGCGATGATGCTGGATATGCAACGAAGAGAGCGCGAGCGGACGGACATGCGAAGGGCCTCGAGGGTTGTTTTGATCGCAACTCAGGGCGAACCGCTTTTGTTTAGCGAGCTTTGCCTGTGAGTAGTGCGGGTCTGACACCTGAAGCTACGGGCTCTCTGTGTACTCTGGGTTAAACGCATGTGAAAGAAGTAATCCTTTTGTAAAACATATGGATGAGGCTTTAGCAAATGCAAATGATGATTTGAATCAACACTGCGAAGGACACTTTCTTGTGGAGTTCGCAATGGGAGCGATACAGCAAAATCGACTGCCGATCCGGTCAGCGCAGCGAAGGGTCAGATGGTTCGTTTTCGAAATGAGGGTCAACTGAAGACGCAAAGGAAGGCAGTACAAGCAGTCGGGGAACTCATAACGCTATCCCATCAATACAACGCATAGATTCAGTACACAAAAATCCCGCGAACAGAGAGAGTTTGTAAAGCTGGCGCTCGGCGATTGATGGAAACACAGTGTCCGGCACCGTCGCTGCTGCTAGCCGAGCCAACTCAGGCTCGATCTCGATACCCGCGATCGTATTGTTGATCGTCGTAACAATATGCCTTGCAGAATGCCCGGCCCTGCGCTCCGACTCAGCTATTCCCGCGGCCAGAGGAACCAGAAACGCGGCGCCCCCGAGGCAGGATCTAGCACACGATGCCGGTCAAGGACGATGCCAATTTCGGTCAAGACCTTCAGCGCGTGTTGGGCTAAGTGGGGCGGAGTGAAATAAGCCGAGAGCTTTCTGCGCTGTCCAGTCGGCATGAGTAGGGCATAGAGGCTCGCAATCCAGTAGTGCCGCTCTGCGCCAGGAAGCGAGTCGAAAAAATCGAGCAAGACCGTGCTGCGCTGAAATGCCCGTTATAACATCCCTGCATACCGCCAACGGCGCAAGGTGAGAGCGTCGCACAGTTGCGGCGAGACGACGGAGGTCTGGGACGCGGTTCTGCGGCGCGTTCGGGAGCTTCGTCTCGGTTGGAAGCACTACCAGTGCCACGCCGCCTCATCCCGAAAGCAGCGTCGCTCGGTACACCGGCGCTTAAGCCTTCCTAAATAGTTGATTTTTATCGTTAGCTGGGAGGCTAATGTCGACCGTTCGTTCCAAAACAGCCACGCCGAACATCTTCGGCGATCACCAAAGGGTGTGCAAAGTCTCATCCACGCCAGAGGCGTGCGTTGGGTTAGGACGATGTCCGGTTCGAGCTCAGGGGAGTAAGGTGCGGTTTGCCGACTATCCGGGAGTTATCGCGCGCTGGTTCGAAATCGAAAAGTGAGCAGGTCACTTCTACTGGAAGCGTTGATCTCTGTTCCGTCGATGCTGGTCTTCTGTCCGCGGCGAGATATTCGCTTCGAAGCATTTTCCCCAAAATTTTCCCCAAATTATAGGGCTGCTTAAGACTTACAATATTTACCCGCACTCGGAATTCAATCTCCCGGCCGCGTGCAGCTAGATGGTTAATGATTGGCCATTGGGCCTGGTGGCCGACCCACGACAAAAAAACAAAAGGAGTAAACGTATGAAATCGAAACTGTTTGTTCCGCTGTTTGTAGTCGGTCTATTGGCATTGGTCGCGGGAGCTGTTTCCTTTGCAAAAGAGGAACTCGGTCCCTATCAACTTCTAACCACGATTAGCATACCGGGGAATCTCTCCGGCGCCTTCGATATCAGCTGGGTGGATTCCGCCAGCGAGAGATATTACCTGTCAGAGTGAACCACGGTTAAGGGAGGCGGCCGCATCGACGTAATCGACGCTGAACACGATAAATTCCTGTATTCCATCTGCGGCTTTACTGGAAACCAGGGGAGCCGGGTTAACTCTGGACCAACGGGCGTTCTCGTGATCCATAAGGAGAACGAGCTTTGGGCGGGCGATGGCGACAGTACGGTGAAAGTCGTAGACTTGAGCGCCGGGCCCTCGGCCTTCCCATTTGCAATCTCTACGGGTGGCACGCTTCGAGCGGACGAACTCGCTTACGACCCGATCGATCACATCATCCTGATTGCCAACGATGCGGATACTCCACCGTTTGTGACGTTCGTCTCTCAAGAGCATCGCGACGTATTGGGCCACATATCTTACCCCCAGGCCGTTTTTCCCAACACTCCTGGCGGTCCGGCGGTGAACCATGGCCTGGAGCAGACCGTGTGGACCAACAGACAAAAAAATTTTACATCTCAGTACCGGCAACGGTGACCAATCCAAACGGAGAGGTGGACGAGATCGATCCGTTAGCGATGAAGGTGACCAGGGTCTTCCCGATTTTGATTCCCTGCGGTCCGGCTGGATTGGCTCTGCTTCCCGGCCAGCGTCTTATAACGAGTTGCGGTGTCGTCCTGAATGTGAAAACTGGGGGCACCTTGGCTACGATCAGTGGAGTAGGCGGCGACGAGATATGGTTCAACCGTGGAGACGAGCGAGTTTACTTTGGTGCTAATCCTATGGCAGTAGTGGATTCCGAGACGTACCAGGTGATTACCTCCCTCGCAGTGGGACCAACTCACTCGGTTGCTGCCAACAGCGAGAATAATCACATCTTTGTGCCTGTTACCGGCGTGGGGGTGAAAATGTTCAGCGAGTCGAACGATCAAGAAGGAAAGAGCGACAAATAGGTTTTCGGAACTGTGAAAAACGGAGCCGGACAGGCCACAGTGTCCCGGAATCAGGCACGGTCCCTGCTGAATCGTCTGGGTTGGCGCCGGCTCCGGTCGAGTGACGGGCTATTCGGACATTACTCGCCAAGGAGGGATAATGTCCGAGTGGCTGACAAACCAAAAGTTGGCCGATTCCTCGAGAGATCTGGATATCGGTTTACCAAAGCATCAGTTGGTGCGTAGCAGCGCACTTTTCCGGTCTCAGTCGTCATCCCTCTCGATCAGATCCCCCGCATCGATCAGTGGTCGGAAGCGGTGTACAGGCGGGGGTATCGGCGAAGAGGCGCCTTTCACACTCTTCCAAATGATCTCGTTCAGCACATGCATCGGCGCGCGGTCCACATCGGAGAAGTCCATCTTCCGGCTCTCCTCGGCACCATAGTCGCCCTTCTTGTTACGCACATTAACATCGATCAGAGGTGAAATCACGTCAAACTTCGTGACCTCAGCCGTGGTTCCAAACGCCGCATACATCGGCATCGCCGCTGCGTCGTACTGGCTCATGGGCGGCAGCCCCAGCAGCAACTCGATCGACCTCACCATCGAACTCGTCGAATAGAGAGTGCTGTCCACTACGCCGCGCTTCACATACGGGCTCAGTACCAGGCCAACTGTGCGCCGCGCGTCCACATGGTCCGGACCATCCTGCCCATCGTCTTCAATGATGAAGATCGCGGTGTTCTGCCAATAGCGGCTGTGGCTCACCGCATCGACAAGTTGACCGATCGCATAGTCGTTATTGGCCACCATCGCCTGAGGCGTATACCCGCCCGGCCGTGTCCCCACGGTGTGGTCCTCGGGCATACTCATCACTACAAAGTTTGGGAACCGCTTCTCCGGATCTGAGCTGTCGTAATTCTTCTCATACTCTTTGAACTCGCGCAGAAAGACCGCAACATTGGCCGTATCCCGTTGGCGCGATCCAAGGTAGTCCGGAGCGACATGTCCCACCAGACCTTCAGCACCCGGTGCCGCATCCACCGTAGTCCCGGTGCTCGCGCGGGACGCATACTCCCCGTACGAGCGATAGGTCAGGCCTTTACGTTGCGCCAGATCCCACAGGTGTCCTGCCGAAGGAATATACGCACGCGTACGTGCGGCGTCGCTGCGGCCTGCATAGCTCGGTGGCCAGTACCGCTCGTTGAAGTCAGTGGCATACGCCGAGTTCGACCAGGAGTGTCCGTCAACGCTCACTTCTCCGTCGCAGTAAAGGTTGTCCAGGATCACATACTGCTTCGCCAGGGCATGCTGGTTAGGTGTCACCTTCTCTCCGAAGATGGTCAGTTCGGGATCTCCATTCGCGTGCGGCAAATCCCCAAACTCCTGATCATAGGTGCGGTTCTCTTTGATGATGTAGATAACGTGCTTGATGGGCGTCTCCACGCCCACTTCACGCGGCAGAATCGTCGGCGCCTGCGGCTGCCTTGCCTCCGACAGCAGCGAGTCGTTGTATGGCGTGTTGTCGATCACCTGCCTTGTCCACTTCGGCAGAGCGAGTTGCAGGTTCGTCACTGGCAGCACCTCGATGCTGCTTTTCTGGATCGTCTTTACCGTCTCGTCTCCGTACCAGTTGGACGCGAGCGGACTGCCGGGTCCCCTCAAGTCGGCGTGGCCCTCTTCGCCCTTGCTGTTTCCGATGTACAGCACGCTGCTCTTCTGCGTCAGCGCCAGCGCGGACGGGTACCATCCCGTGGGAATGAAGCCCACCACCGCGCTGTGTCCGCGCACGGCAATGCGAATGACAGCTATAGAGTTGTTGTCCGCGTTCGCCACGTACAGGAGATTGCGCGCATTGTCGATCTCCAGCGCATCGGGCGTCGAACCCTCGGGTGCGAGCGGCGTCAGGGTGGTCGAGAGTCGTTCGACTACCTGCAGCGACTTCGTATCGATCACATGAATCGTATTGTCGTTCGAGCACGCTACAAACAGACGACCATCCGCCGACAGTTTCATGTCGTTCGGGTTCATCCCCACGTGTAGCGTACGAATGACCCTGTTAGTTTCCGTATCGATCACGCTGACCGACTGGCTCGCCCAGTTCGAGACAAACAGCCTGCGGCCGTCCTTCGTCAGCACCGTCTGGTAGGGATTGATCTCGACCGGAATGCGTGTCACAATCTCGCGCGTCTTTGCATCGAATACCACCACATTGCTGGGTCCCAACCCCGTTCCGCGGTTCGCTGCGTAGATCAAATGCTTCGCCGGCAGATACGCCACGCCAGACCACCACACCAGCTTGGGATCGATCGTCTCCACCAGCGAGCCTGTTGGCTGCTCGCTCACCCGGCCGGCCTTATAGGTGAACTCATAGACCGGCGCCATGCTGGCTGCAATGTTCTTCGAGCCGGTCGCGTTGCCCCCGGAGACGTAGAGCGTATGCCCATCCGGCGACCAGGTCATGCCCAGCCAGGTCGTCTTCAAGGGAATACTCTGAATCAGCCTCTGGGTCCTGACGTCGATGACATCGATCCCATGGGGCTGATATCCCGAATGGCTGGCCACGACGATACGGCCGTCCGGTGACACCACAGCATTCAGCACCATATCTCCGACGGTCGCAATGGATTTGCCTGCTGGCGTAATGCGCCATCCATTCGGCAGGTCGAAGCCGCCCGCAAAATGTCCCGGCGTCGCCTGCGTAGCCCGCCCGACGGTGTGGTTCGTCGCTTGCGGTACCGGGAGCGAAGGCGTCTGCGCCAGCAGCGATCGAACGCCAAGAGAAACAAAGCCAAGAAAAACAAAGGTCGACCAGCGAAATGGAACTGCAAACATGAATCTCTCCTGTGAACGCTGCGAAGCATCTATTACGCGTCTCTGTGAAATGCGAGGGACTTTGGAAATGTGTCAGACGTCGAAGAGAGGACCGGGCCCTTTCTGGTCGGGTCCCGGTCTTCGATGGCTGCGTATAAACTTTAAAACGTATAGCGGAGACTTACCTGCATCTGGCGCTGTCCGGTCTTGCTGACAACTCGGCCAAAGGTGCTGCTGGTTGGGTTCGCGTCGACCGCGGCGAGGTTTGGATGGTTGATGAAGTTGAATGCCTCGAATCGGAAGATCAGGTCCTGTCCTTCAACGGTGGGGAAACGCTTGAGCAGACCTGCGTTCCAGTTCTGCTGGCCGGGGTTGCGAAGCACATTGCGGTTGCGCTGCGTCGTGAAGGTTCCCGCCGCAGGAGCAGCAAACGCCGTAGGGTTGTAGAAGAAATTACTGTCAGAGCCGGTCGAGAACTTGCGGTTTCCCCCAAGGTTCGCGCCCGGGACGATCTGCAGCATCTGAGCCCCGCCGCCGACACCCACTCCAGCATAGTCAGTTCCCGAAGCGACCGAGAACGGTGAGCCGGTCTGAAATTGATCGGCCTGCGTGATCTGCCATCCTCCGAGAGATTCACGAACGAGAAGATTATGTCCGCGGAGCGTGGGAAGCTGATACACGGCGTTGAGCACTAAGACGTGACGTACATCGTAATCGGCAAATCCGCAGATCGCCTTGGGGTCGTAATAGTTTGGGGCGAAGTTCTTCTGGAAGGAACCGCAGTCCTCGGACTTTGCCAAGGTATACGCTGCTCCAAAACCCAACCCTTTACTAAAGCGATGGTTTACGTCGATCTGCAGTCCCTGGTATGCCGCTCCGTCCCCCTGCTTCACCAGAGTGATGTTGCCGTAGCCGCGATACGGTCGCAGCGCATTGATGTTGATGCCGGGATTCGCCTGCACAGTGCCCGGTTGTGGCTGATTAATGTTCGACTGGAACTGTTCGTGGAGTGCGCGGCGACCTACGTAGGACACTTCGGCGACGGTGTCGAAGCCAAGCTGACGCTCGACGGAGACATTCCAGACGTACGCCTCAGGCTGGGGCGAACCGCGGTCGATGCGACCGGAGAGCGTAGGGAAAGAACCGTTTGCGACTCCACCCGGATTGTCGACGTTGCCATTAGCGATACCGGCTACCTGCTGCAGTGGAGGAATACCGCCCGCGAAGACGCCGTCAGAGACACCCTGCCGGTTCATGTAGCGGCCGAAACCCGTCCGCAGCACCGTTTTGTTGTTGAGCTCGTAGGCGATGCCGAGCCGAGGCTGGAAGGTGATGTGCTGAACGTTGATGTAACCGCGCGGCAGGTTATGGAAGAGGTTGCTGTAGAGTCCCGCGGCTGCAGCTGGGACGTGGCTCTTGGCGCTGTCCGTAAAGCCATTGCCGAATAAAACGGTGCCATTGAGCGGGTCGCCCGAACCAGCGATTGGGTTGCCCGTCTTGGGGTCGACCACGACTGCGGTCGCGAGGTTATAGAAGGCCGGATCGAAGGTGCCCATATTGTTCCAGAGGCTGTAGTAGGGCTGAATAATCGAATAGCGAAGACCGTACTCCAGGTGCAGCTTTGGCGCGGCTTTGAATGAGTCCTGCGCGAAGAACTCATACATGTTGCCGCGATATGGAGTTTCGGCGCGCGGTCCCACCTCGGCATAACTCGAGAAGAGACCGAGCGTGGCATCGGCAGTGTCCAATCCGGTCCCGCCAGGACGCGAGCTGTTGAACTCAAACTTGCCGTTCTGATTGTTGGTCTGACCCGAAAGCGAGTTCTGGAAGGCGATCTGGTCGCGGTCGTTTTCGCCCGATCGCTCGAAGAGCACACCCGCCTTTATGGTGTGATTGCCGAAGAGCCGGGTCACCGTGTCTGAAATATCGAGGATCTGACCCTGAGAGTGAGAAGGATAAGCACTGCCGTCCATCGTGCTGACGGCGCTGCTATCGAACTGCACCGTAGGAATCTTGTTGGGGAGGTCTTTCCCATCAGGAAAGAGAAAGGGATAGTTGATGCCATACTTGGCACGGTTGTACAGCCCGGATGAGGTGTCGATGCTCAGACGTGCTGCGTCGTGGCTACCGGTAACCAGAATCTCATTGGTCAGTTTTGCATTCGGAGTGAAGACCCAGTCAATGGAACCGGTCTGATTTGGCCGATCATAGATACGGGGAACAGTATTGAAGGTCGCGGCGAAGGGGTTGTTCTCATGGTAGACAAAATGGATCAGCCGGAAACGGATGGAGTTCTTGTCGTTCGGGACGATGTCGAGATTGCCGCTATCGATCTGCTGAGTGGCAGGGTACTTCCCAGTCTCGAGCTCGTTGAGGTTGCCCACCTGGAAACCTGGGGTTGGGTTGGGATAGACGCTCAAGAGAGCGACACCGTTGGGGCTAAGACGGCCCTTGGGAATGATATTGCCCGGAAAACAGCCGGGGCCGCCTACCTTCGGATCGCATGCCAGTGTCGAGGCGGGATCCTTGATGTGGGTCGCAATCGAACTAAAATCGCCGGTCTGAAAGGCCGGGTTTGGCACCGTGAACGTCGCAGTTGAAGTCTGCGGATAGTGCACGAACGCCTCCGAGTAGAGGAAGAATACTTTACCCTTAGGCAAAACGCGGGGGATGTAAAGAGGACCGTTGACGTTGAAGCCGAACTGATTAAAGGTGTAGGGCGCGACGAAGTTCTGTTTCAGTGCTTTGGGGTAGAGCGGATTATTGTTGTTTGTGTTGTGATTGCGGACCCAGGAATTTGCGTCGAGCACAGGATTGCGAAGGTACTCGTAAATACTTCCGCGAAATTGATTTCCGCCCGATTTAGTGATGATCCGAACCTGCCCTCCCGTGGAACGCCCATATTCGGCCGGATAATTCGTCGTGAGAATCTGGACCTCCTGCACGGCATCGAGGTCGGGAGTTCCGACCGAATCTCCGCTGGCACGAACTCGGACGGCGACCGCGCCGTCATAGGTGAGCAGGTTGCCACGTTCGCGAGCTCCGTTGATGTTGAGCGAACCCAGGCCAGTACTGAAGTTGAAGGTAGAGACGTTGCTGCTGGTGCTGGTGATACCGGCCTTCGTTAACGCCAAATAGATTGGGTTGCGTCCATTGAGAGGCAGGTTGTCGGCTTGATTGCTCGTGATGACTCTGCCCAGAGTCGAACTGTCGGCCTGAAGCGTGGTCTCCTCGGCGGCAAGCTGAACCTGTTGGGCGGTCCCTGCAAGGGCAAGCCCTAAATTCGCGGTCGTAGGAATCGCCGGATCGAGATTGTTTCCGGTTCTGACCAGCTTCTGAAAGCTCGGTGACTCGACCGTAATGCTGTATCTGCCCGGCGCAAGACTAGATATGGTGTAAAAGCCGGAGCCGTTCGTCGTTGTCGCCCGGATCACACCGGTCGACTCATTCCTAAGCGTCACTGCAGCACCGGCGACCACAGCACCCGACGGATCGGTGATTGTGCCTGAGATGGAGGAGAGGTCCGACTGTGCTGAAAGAGCGAGTGGCAGAAACATTGTTACGAGAAGAAGGGCTAAAAGTCGCCGTGCGAACGGAAGCTTTGAGGCGATAGCGTGAAGCATACCGCGGGAACGCGACGGCGCATTCTGTCGCTCCGCACTGCTGCCACCCTGGCCTGAAGGTGTGACACTATGGCCTGATACAGAAGACATAAAACCTCCCAACAAACAGATCAAATGAGCGAACTTCTGGACCATAGTTCCAGTCCATGCAAGATTTCGCTGATGCGGCGTAATCGGAGTATCAGGGAACGCGCAACCTCTCGACAGGGGTTTACACCGTGTACAAACTCCAATGCGTTGTCGGGGTTTGGAAGATATCCGCCTTTGAGTCAATAGGATTGCGGCATGTAAATTTTTAGACTTACACGGTGTTTTACGGTCGACGCACTCCTTCCATTTACTTTCTGTTTACCGGACCGACATAGATTGAAAGGTGTAACGAACTCCTCAGTCCCTGCTTCCGTCCAACTTGTTTCGAATTAAGCCTCGTATATGAAGACCTTTGACTCCATCGCGAGACAACCCCGACGTTCGACGACAAAGCATCCGTCAGATATCCCGCGTTCCCACCCTCAAGTCAAATTGTTGACGGCGCCGGGTTCGGACGATCCACGCTGGCAGTTGGTACAACGTGTCGTGGCCAGTCGCAGCCTTGGACGCTCCACCCTGCTCTCGAACTTTCTTCTCTTCGTCTGCGACCGCTATCTCCAAGGCAGGGTCGCAGACATTACAGAACAACAGATTGGCATTCACGTCTTCGGACGCTTGGAAGGCTTCAAATCAGGTGACGATAACATTGTTCGCAACTATGCCCGAACCCTGCGGAAGCGTATGGAGGAATACTTCGCCACCGAGGGAAGGCATGAAACATCGATCCTTACGATGCCCCGCGGTGCATATCTGCCGGTCTTCGCGACGAAAGACACCGAAACGCCAGCGATTGCGTCGACGATGAATCCCGGTGCTGAGGCAGCAGTTCAGGGATTCGATCCTTTGGCTCACCCCGCGGCCATTGATGACACCTTGCCCCAAGCCGGTCCTCAGACAGACATTTTGCCATCCGATGCCCTGACCTCGGACAAAGGTTACAATTCGCAGCCCAAGCAGGCCTTCGGCAGAGATCTATTTTTTCCCTTTCCTCACGGCACCCGACAATTCCTGAACGGGTTGGCTGCCCTCTGCTTAATCGCGATCGGCGTTTTAGTTGGCTACTTCGCAGCTCGTCAGAAACCAGACACCTGGTTCCATCGCGAAACTCCCACCGCGAAACTCAACCATCTCTTCTGGAGCAAGCTGTTCGAGGACAAGCGGGACACCTTTCTCGTACCTTCGGACGGTGGGTTGGTCATGCTGCACAGTTTCACTCGCCAGCATGTCTCGCTGCCGGACTACGCCAGTGGAAACTACGGCAGCCACGCGGAAATCGCCGATGGAATCGCCGAACTCAGCAAGCCTGCAAACGCGGAGGACAATCCAAAACTCGAGCATAAGGTGAGTGTGATTGCAGCCCGTCGCTACACGAGCATCGTTGACCTTGATCTGGTGTCACGTCTCTCGCGTCTCCCCGAGGTTCTGCCTGATCGGCTCATGATCCGTTACGCGCGGGACCTACGGATAGATGATCTGCGCACCGGCAACGTGATTCTTTTGGGCTCGGCGGATGCGAATCCCTGGGTTGACCTGTTTCAAAAGCAGCTGAACTTTCAGTTCTCGCCTGGCATCCCGTTCGGCGGCTCCGCAGTCATCATCAACCAGCATCCTCTTCCCCACGAGCAATCAACCTACGCCAGCGGGGAACCGAATGATCCCGTTCGGCACACCTATGGTGTGATCGCATATGTGCCGAACCTCGACGGAGCAGGGCACGTCCTGCTTATCGAGGGTATCAACATGGCGGGAACACAAGCGGCGGGGTCCTTTCTTCTAAGCCCTACCGCAATGCAGCCGGTCCTCGAACACGCTAGCAGCCCGAGCGGTGCAATTCGTCCGTTCGAGATTTTGATTGAGACAGGAAACATTGCCGCCAATGCGTCAAGCCCGCGCGTGCTCAGCGAGCGGATTGGCCTGCCCTTGCAATAGTACGCTCGCACCTCTTCTTCTGCGATTCACCCTACCCAGCCGAAATTGAAGCGGAGCTAGTTGGTGAATATGCCGTGAGAATGCTCTTGTTATCGCTCCAAGTCGGTTGACGATAAATCGCATTGAAAACCAATTGATGCCCAGAGACTCTGATGCGACGAGGTTGAAGGTTTTTGGTACATGCCGACATTGCTTCCGTGTTACGGGCAAACCTTACCTTACCCGTCGTTGGCCGTTCGGGCGCGTAACGGAAGGGTTGCCGACGATACATCCAGTATCGCCGAGATTGGCATCTGTTGAAGCCGGTTTATGACCAGACGCAGGCCAGTATCATTCGATAAAGAATGGCCGATGATCCTCTGCGTCGTCGGCCATCGTATCCGCCGCCACACATAACCCAAGGACGAATGCACTCTGAAAGTTGTTGGAGATGTTCAAGTCGTTGCCACACCAAGCACGCCAAGCCGGCCATGAGGCGGACATCCCTGCCGGACATCATCACCGCTCCAGAGATGGTCCGGGGACAGTCTCTACTGTGTATCCGGCGGGTACTTGAAAGAGTTTCGGGTTCGGTTCCTCGGTGACAATTTTCGTTAGGGAGTATGTCGTCTGACCGAATCGGGGATCATTTTGCGTGCTCAGCAGAAGCAGCTTCAGCTCCGGAGAGTACCAGGTCTCGTGCGTGATCTCGATCGGCGAGTCATTACCGATGGCATTCGCAGGAATCGTGATGCGGGTCCTCTTTCCCGTCGCCTTGAACCCTTCGATGGTCTTGTCACCTAGCTGCTCCGCTTCAGGCTCTTTCATCTGCGGCGGCGGCGGAGTATCCATTCTTCTCTGCGTTCCAGAAACAGCTCCACCTGTTGCGCCTCCAGCAAAGTACATCGTCGAAGCACCGCCGCCGGTGGAAACAGAGAAGGTTGCTGGTCCATCCAGATCCGGAAGCGGAATGACATGGGCTCGCTTCGGATTGTCAGTAAAGTCGATATGTGTCTTGTTCACGGGATCAAAAATGGTTGTGAGAGTTGGCGCAGACTCACGCTGACCGCCAGAGACCGGGCCACCAGAGACGAAAGCCCATGGACCGACGGAGCTCAACGTTTGGGCGCGGAAGGTCCGCCCCTTGCTATCGCGTCCCACCGACGCCTCGCTCTTCTGAGTGATGTGAGAACCATTGCTGAGGGTCTGCTTGATCTGTGTAGTCGCTTGAGCAGTGTAGGGATGCCCAGTCACGACTTCGGTGTGTTCCTGCAGTCCAATCTGGCCCCCCATCGAAACGATACCCACCCCTGCCACAGGCGACGCGTCACCTTGAGTCTGCTGCACCAGGCACGCGCCGTTACCCGCTTCAGTAAGTTCGCAATGGGCTGATTGTGTGACGACTTGTGCTTTAGCGATGGCAGAACAGCACCCGAACAACGTAAGGATTATGGAGCGACGAAGAATCGAAGGGTATTTCATTTAGTTCTCCTTTACGACCTGTAGAGGCAGAGGCAAGCTGATGGCTGTCG
>Ga0206999_10198_pt1 | contig 14958 bp, 9 predicted proteins | sample Alteio_BWMinCont_92_FD_153482 | JGI IMG/M metagenome (GOLD analysis project Ga0206999, IMG submission 153482) | Enriched cells from forest soil in Barre Woods Harvard Forest LTER site, Petersham, Massachusetts, United States -... | ecosystem: Environmental > Terrestrial > Soil > Temperate forest >...
CACCGTTGAGGGAGAGTGGCATGCTCCTAACTGGACCGCCGATGGAAAGTACTTTGTCTGCGACATGGGCGGGAGCATATATCGCATTCCCATGAGCGGCGCCGACATAGGGAAGCCGGAGAAGATCTATGGGGACCCCACCAAGACGATCCTCACCAACGATCACGCCCTCTCATGGGACGGCAAGCAGATCGCCGTCACAGGTATCACGCTGCCGCTGCCGAAGAATATGAGGAGTGCAGCGGATATTCGCAACCCGGTCCTGATCATGAATACGGACGGGAGCACAGCGCACGAAGTTCATCTGGGCTGGTTGCATGGGTGGTCTCCCGATGGCAAATACCTCGTTTACACCGGGATCGTCGACAAGAATGCCGACATTTACCGGATCGGTACGGACGGAAGCGGCGAGTTGCGGATGACCACAAACAAAGCAGAGGATGACGGCCCCGAGTACTCCGCCGATGGCAAGTGGGTATACTTTTGTTCCAAGCGATCTGGGAAGTGGGATGCTTGGCGCATGCCGGCCGACGGCGCAGGGCCGGACGACAAACTTGCCGAGAAGATTACCAGCGGCACGGACACGCAGGACTGGTTTCCGCACATCTCTCCGGATGGCAAGTGGCTTTACACCATCTCCTACCCAATAGATCACCCGGACCACTCGTACATTGGGGAAGGCATGAAGATCAAGCTACTGCGCCTCAAAAACGGCGTGGGCGCAAAAGGAGCTGAATTGACGACGGTGAGGACCTTCTTTGGCGGCCAGGGTGCGGGCAATACTGGAGGTTGGTCGCCAGATTCGAAGAAGTTTGCCTGGACCGGGTACGAGACGATTCAGGAACAGACGAAGTGAACCCCCACGATGGGACGTGGCGTTCGATCGCGTTCGCATCAACGAAGGCGAATCCCACAATATCACGCTCTATCACCGCACCAACTACACTAGTCGCCGACTCGGACAAGTGACGAAAAGACTGATGCGGCTCGCCGACCCATATAGTCAGCGATAAGGAACAATATCGCTGCGTAACGACCCGCATTCAGGCGTCGCGACTCAACTGAGACGCGGGGCCATTATCTATCCGATGCAGGTTCTTAGGGGGCTAAGACGCCGGATCGAGTCTCCAAAGGCTTATTGCCGAAGCCGAGCATCATTCGAAGGGATCATTTCGCGACGTTGTCACCGTCGACGTGGTATGAGAACTTTGTGCTCCTCGAACATTCTCATCACGTGTTTCGCATATGCAATAGATGAAGGCTACGGCTGCAGCCTCGTTCCAAGGCAAAACTGACGGATTTGATTTCGTTTTGAAACTACTTTTCACCATAGAGCGCCGATGCCTCAGCGGCGTTTAACGTCCGATTGCAGATCCGGATCTCTCCCACGTCGCCGATGTAGAATATGCCGTCGTCTCTCTGAAGACCGATGAGCAAAGGTCCTGTACTTGGCCCCCACGCTGGGATTCCGTAGAACTCCTTAGCGGTTTTGCCATCGCGATAGAGCTTTAATGTGCCGAGGGTCTGGTCGAAAAATGATCCCGGCGGATCTCAAGCGGAGACCTTCCCACTTGTGCTCAAGGCCTGCAGCCAAGTAACACTTGCGAGCTTCTTCGAGGTGCGCGAGCGCCGCATCGTAATACTTGCTCTTGGCAGCCTTCAGAGTGCGCATACAGAGTACGCGGAAAACCTTTGCCGCCACGGCTGGATGCGATTGGGCAAGGGCTTTCGCCGCCGGTTCCGTCGTGTAATGACTCAGCTCTTCCAGCTCGCGATCGCGGGCGTCCTCCAGGTGGTCCGCTAACCGTCCGGCCTCCTTTACCTTCACCAACAGATCGATGAGCGAGGCCAAGTCGCCCCGCTCGGCTGCCTTTAAAGCTTTTTCGTGCCAAGCGGTCCGCTCGCGCTTCTGAACGTAGCGCATGAGCTCATCGTAGGCGAACGCGCCAGGGCGCTTCTCAAACTCCGCCCAGGCGGATTCCAGCGCTTCATGCCCGCGCCCGAGCTTCTTCAGCAAAGCGCGCCGCCTGCCAACGAGATTACATTCGGCGTTCCTTCCGAGGGGATGCTGTACTTCCAACGCGATGCCGCGCTCGATCCATTTCAGAGCATCGCCGAGCTTGCGCCTGGCCTCAAACATCGAGGCGACGGTCGCGCAATCGGCGCACGTAAGACCTGTCCGTTCGGCAACGGCAAGATATTCATCGACGCTGTGCTTCTGGGCGTAGATTGACCTGAGAATCTGCGTCCAGTGATTCTGCAGGTAGCCGCCAGATTGATCCTTTTGTTTTCGGCAATCTTCCTCAAACCGGCCGCGCACCTCTTTCTCGAAGGCCGCCAAGCCTGATCCGTTCAGAACCTTGGCTGCATCGGGACCCAGGTCGTTGAAGAAACCATAGTCGTCATGATCCATCCACGAGAGAAGGGTTCTTCCTGTCGATTCGGCGCTGGCCTCCGCTGCCTGGCGCGCCCGAATCCATCCGCAGGCAAGCTCCGCAACAAAACGGCCGAACTCCCATTCCGAGTCAATTTGGTCGGCCTTAAGGAAACAGGCGGCGATGAAGGTCTCATACAGGCCGCTGGCCCGCTGAGGATCTTTGCCCACCATAGCCGCGATCTCGCGCTCGACGCCCTCCAAATCTGCCACGAATGCACTCTCCTGATTCCATGCAATAAAGTGGCCGGGCTGCAGAGCCGACTCGATCATGCTCTCTTGTGGGTCGCGGTGGCGGGCGATGGCGTATGCCCCTTCGCAAGACGGATATTCCCATGCTAACGAGGCGGGTTCAAGGAGTTGCCCTAGCGTTATCATCGTTGGGTTCGCAACTTCACCCATACGCAGACTCAAATGGTTCGCTTCTATGCCAGTCATGGTTGGTGTCGCGGAGGAAACATCATCGATGCAGTGGTGCAATACTAGAGGCCGGCGCAGGAGCAAGTTGCGATAGTGGTGCTGGCAGTTATGCTTGCGGTGGTGCCGCTATTCCGGTCTCTTCTGGTTCGCGACCACCAACCAGAACTTCGACCGTTTTCATTGGCAGCATGAGCCGATTCCCTTCGAGTCGGCGAAACCCGTACTTCTCGTAGAAGGGAACCACGCTCTCGGTTTTAGCATCGACCACGATGGCAAAGGAACCGACGTGGCTGGTAGCTTTCAATGCTTCGTGTAGGGCAGCGAAGAGGATGAACCTTCCCAGCTTCCGGTTTTGGAACTCTTTCGCGACGGCCATTCTCCCGAGCAGCGTCACACCCACGGCTTTGTAGCGGCCGGTCTTTTTGCGAAGTTCCTCGGGGAGAATGTCGCAGACGATTTGCTGACTAGAGAGGGTGAAGAAGCCCGCGATTGTATCGGGGGCGTTCTGCGGGACGACGATGAAGACAGCGGACAGCCCGTTCTGCATGTCACGGGAGGCCCGTTCGTGGAAGTACCTATCGAGAGCCTCGTCCCCGCATTGAAAAGCCGCTCGACTTTCCTTTTCGAGCGGCTTCACGATGTACTTCGTTTGGTCTGTCAATTTAGTCGGTGACCCTCGCAAAATAGTCTGCTGCAGCAGCGCGCAGGGCATCATTCGGCTTCGGCGGGTTCATGAGCATGTTGACAAAGGTCTGTTGCTCATTCGCCGAGAGGACCAGTTCATGTTCCTCAATCGTCCTGACGGCCGCCTCGCGCATCGACGCGATCATGAACTCTTTCAGGGTGACGCCACGGAGATTGGCTGCCCTCTGGAAGAAGGTCTTCTGTTCAGGCGCAACACGAGCCTCGAGCCGTTCGGTCTGGGTTCGGGACGTTGATCTGGTGCGTGCTGGTGAGGCCATATGCAAACTCCGTGCTTTTATGGTACGGCCGAGAGCCGTACATGTCAATTGGAATTGTACGGCAGCGGGCCGTACCGAAGCAGATGCAACTCGAATATGGCTATTCGGCCTTTGCAGGTCGCTGGGGTTGACTCGTGAAGAAGAGACCGGCGTGAAGGTGAGGGTTGTCCCGCCACGTTCAACCCTCGGCCCAATATTCAATTCTTTGGTGTCAATTTGGTGTCAAATCACGCCGACTGTGCCGGTTTTGCCGGTTGTGTCTGCTCATAAGTCCTTTGCCGTCTGTAACCTGCGGGCTGACTTCTCCATGGCATGGAAGAGGTCGTCGGTTCGATCCCGACCAGGTCCACCAGTACATCATTCAAAATAATAGAGTTCGTAATCTATACCCCCACCGGGTATCGTTCGAATTTGGTGTCTAATTTTCTGGTCTTTTTGGGGGGGGATCGGGGGCTGGCGAACATTTTGCCATCGCCAAGAAGCTCTCCTCTAGTCCGCCGGGAGTAATAACGAATGCTAAACGGCTGGCCGTAGACGCCACGTTGCGAAAGCCGTGCGGAATGTCGCGGGGCAAGATCGCGGAGGCACCACCTACGGAAGCTTTGTTCGATGCAGTCGCATTCGATTTTTTGTCTCGTTTCGGCATCAACGAAAGCCTATGGCAACTGTGGCCCGTCGAATCCACTCAAGTCGTAGGGGTCGCGCACGGCGACGAAGCCGTTGGAACGCTCTCCCCAGGCTTAAGCTTGCCTGTGAATTCCTATTGCGATGATGGAGATCCGATGCAACTTGGATAAGGGGGCTGTTCCCCCGAAACGATTGAGCAGAGCTTGATGGGCTGCAATTGCTGGAGGCGCATTTCCCATTCACTCTTGTCCAGAGGCAGCTTGCCAGTCGATGGGGAACTCCTGACTCCCCATTGAATGGTGTAGAGGTCGCGCTCGCCAACAATACCTACGATAAGACTGGATTCGCTCTGCGGAGTCGCAAGTTTGGGATTTGTGCCGCAACTGATGACGGCGGCGAATGCATGATAAGCATCGACGTCGAACGAGCCCAGCGCAATCCCGCTGTAGGTGTCAGGACACGTCTTGGAATAACCGGAGGCAATCATTTCCGTGGCCTTTATGGCGGACATGGAAGGGATTGACGCGCCGCCTTCGACTCCGGTGACGGATATCATCTGGCTCCAGCGATCTACGGTCTCGCCGCGCAAGACCGATTCTCGGATGTAGAAATGCTCGGACAGATGGTCTGGAATCGGTTGTGTTTTCTCATAGGCTCCAAGAAAGGTTGTGGGCGTCGAGAACGCGACAATCTGCGAAAAGATTGGCGAGGACTGCAGGTATTTCACCTGAGCCGGAGCGGTCTGAGCCCCGGCGCTCGCTGAATTGGGCCTAGCCGTCCCTTTCGCAGACGGCGATTGCTGTTCTCCGAGCATTTGCTGTTGGAGTGCGGCCAGATCCTGCTTGGCCATCGGATCTCCCTGAGCGGCTGCCTTTTGATACCAGCCCATCGCCCGTGCGTTGTCCTTTGGTACGCCGAGGCCATTCTGGTAGCACCGCCCTACATTGACTTCACCGCGAATGTTGCCTTGCTCCGCAGCTTTCTGGAACCACGCAAAAGCCTGCGCATAGTCCTTGGGAACTCCCCAGCCGTTCTGGTAGAGAGTACCGAGGCCGTCCTGCGCTGAGGGATTCTTCTGCCTGGCGGACTTCTGGTACCAGGCCAGTGCCTGCGCATAATCTTTGGGTACGCCCAAGCCATCCAGGTAAAGGTTGCCAAGGACGTACTCGGCGTCCGCATTGCTGTGTTGGGCGGATTTCTGAAACCACGCGAGAGCCTTCGCGTTATCTTTGGGTATACCCAAGCCCAAGAGATAGAAGGTACCGACGGCATACTCGCCGTTACCATCGTCCTGGTCGGCCGCCTTTTGAGCCCATGCGAGACCTTGTGCATAATCTTTGGGTACACCGCGGCCCATGGCGTAGATGGCGCTGAGGTTAAATTCGGCATCGGCATTGCCCTGCGCTGCGGCCTTTTGAAACCACGCCAGAGCTTGTGCATCGTCCCGTTGGACGCCAATTCCGCTCATGTACTTTTTGCCCAAGTTATCTTCCGCGATAGCGCTGCCTAGTGCGGCGCCCTTTTGATACCAGGTCATTGCTTCAGCCATGTTTTTCTGGCCGCTCATGCCGAATTCGTAGGCCGTGCCGAGGTAATAGTCGGCATCGCCGTTGCCTTGCGCCTCAGCCTTTAGAAAGAACGTGCGAGCCTGACCAAAGTCAACGGCCATGCCAATGCCATATAGATGGAAGCGGCCGACGGCTACCTCGCCGGCCGCGTCGCCCTGATCAGCTGCTTTCTGGTACCACGCGAACGCCTGTGTATAGTCCATGGGCACGCCCAAGCCGTCAAAGTAAAGGTCCCCGAGGTTCTTTTCCCCGAGCGCGTTTCCCCGATTGGCCGACTTGCTGTCCCACGCCAGAGCTTCGGCGTAGTCCTGTTGGACCCCGATACCCTTCTGGTACATGGCGCCGAGTTCGGCTTCGGCGCGCGCGTCGCCAGATTCGGCATTTTGCTTGAGGGAACCGTACATATCCAGCGGCTGTTTGGCCGCGGGCTTGGCTGGGGTCTGCGCCTTTAGGCTGCCCGGAACAGCCAGCAACGCTCCTAAGCCAACGACAAGAGGCAAAATTGCCGGCACACATTTCGAACAATCCCACGTCGTTTTCACGTGTTCTCCCGGTACTCTTGTGTTTGCATCCGATACAGTGAGCGGTTAAGTCCCCTAGACATTCTATGCAAAGTATAATGCTTTTGGATAGCCATTCGAGTGGAGGGATAGTACATCATGTTGAAAAGGCCGCCCGAAGCCGGAGATATTCTTCAGGGCACGCTGGATATGTTGATCCTGCGCACGCTAATTCTCGGACCAGCCCACGGACATACGATTGGGCATGCCATCGAGCGGATCTCGGAGAACGCGCTTGAGGTGGAACAAGGGTCGCTCTACCCAGCGCTCCACCGTCTTGAGGACCGCGGTTGGGTCTCGTCCGAATGGGGAGTAAGCGAAAACAATCGCAAAGCAAAGTTTTATCGGCTCACGAGTAAAGGGCGAAAGGAACTGAACGCTGCCGCAGGCCGTTGGCGGAGAATGACGCGCGCCATTGGCCTCATCCTTGGCGAATCGTTTGAATAAGCAGTGGGGACTAATAGATGAGCGTGCCGCGACTTATCGATCGTACCCAAAAGGATCGGGATTTCGCCGAGGAAATCGAATCGCACCTCGAGCATGAAGAAGACGCAAATCTGGCGTGGGGGCACTCGCCGGAAGAGGCCCGGCGGCAGGCGCGACTGCGATTCGGCAATCCCCGAACGTATCGCGAGCGGGAGTGGAGACATCAGTCAGTTCCGTGGATCGAGGACCTGTGGCGTGACTTTCGATTCGCGTTGCGTGCGCTGAAAAAAGTGCCTGGGTTCGTCACGATCGCCGTTGTCGTGATCGCGGTGGGAATAGGCGCCAACACTGCCGTGTTTTCGGTCATTGACGCTGTCCTCCTTAAACCATTTCCCTATCCCAACCCTCACGAATTGGTTTTGCTAATCGGGAAGGTGCCTCGATGGGCAAGTCTTCCGGGAGGCAATATACCCAGGTATAGTCTGTTGCGTCGGCAAACCGGCATTTTCCAGCAAGTTGCCGCTTATGATTTTGGCAGCGCTGGCCTCAATATTGACGGAGGCGACCATCCGCAACAGGTGCTGGGTGTTCATGTAACAGCGGACTACTTTGCCATGTTTGGGGCATCGGTTATTGCAGGACGTACGTTCACTGCTGCAGAGGACAGTCCCAATGGCGGTCACGTTACGGTATTGAGCTACGGCCTCTGGAAGAGCCGATATGGCACGAATCCGAATATTGTCGGATCAAACATTCAGCTCGATGGTCAGCCGTACTTGGTGGTAGGAGTCGTTGGTCCGGGATTTGTAACCGACACGCCAATCGATCTCTGGGTGCCTTTCCAGTTCGATTTGAACTCCATCGATGTGTCGCAGTACTTCAAATTGGTTGCACGCCTGAAGCCGGGAGTGACCGTTCCGCAGGCGAACGCTCAACTGGGTCTGGTTGGAGACGAGTTTCGCAAGTCATATATCGCCATTGCCCCCCTCGAACAGGAGGTGATCGGCGATACAGGCTCTCGGCTTCTTGTTCTATGGGGAGCCGTCGCGTTTGTGCTCTTGATCGCCTGCGCAAATGTCGCAAATCTACTGCTTGCCCGAGGTGCAGCCCGAAAGCGAGAGTTCGCGACGCGCGCCGCTCTCGGAGCAGGGCGTACGCAGATCATTCGGCAGCTACTCGTCGAAAGCCTGACGCTCTCGCTCGCGGGCGGCCTGATCGGCCTTGGTTTGGGGTTTGCGGGGGTACGGATGCTGCTCAGATTCAACCCCGGCGATATTCCTCGCATTGGCCACGACGGTGCAAGCGTCACGCTCGATCTTCATATCGTTCTCTTCACGCTCGGAATTTCAATTCTCACAGGACTCGTTTTCGGTGCGGTTCCGGCAGTCAGTGCATCGCGCAGGAACCTGGCGGCTGCCTTGAATGAAAATGTCAGCCATGCAAGTATGGGTGTTCGCAGTGGCAAGCTGCGCTCTGCGCTTGTGATCGCCGAGATGGCGCTCACGGTCGTGCTCGTCATCGGCGCGGGACTGCTCATCCGCACTTTCATGAACCTCGAGGCTGTGAATCCTGGATTTGCGATGCACAACGTAATCAGCATGTCGATGTCGGTGAGCGGCGACCGATCCCAAAAGACGGCGCAGGTGGCCCAGATTGTCCAAGAAGGAACAGATCGTCTCTATGCCGTTCCCGGGATCATTGACGTCGGTGCGAGCAATTGCTTGCCAATGGCCGACGGGACGGAGTTGGCCTTTAACGTAGTTGGCCGTCCGACGGGAGATTCACCCTTCACAGGCAAAGCAGGATTTTGCCCAATATCCTATGGGTATTTCATTACACTCGAAATACCGCTTCAGCGCGGCCGCATCTTGACAAAGCGGGATGATGCCATGGCACCGGTCGTCGTGGTCATCAACGAGACGATGGCACGCCAGTACTGGCCCAATGGCGATCCGCTCAAGGATCGAATCATCATCGATGCGGGCCTGCGCCCACCTTTTGTGGAAAGCCCTCGGAAGATCATTGGAATTGTTGGCGACACACATGATGGCGGGCCCGACAGCGAGCCTACTCCCATGATTTACGTTCCGCTCGCTCAGATACCGGATCAGGAGACGGCGCTGTACTCGCGAATGGCACCGCTCTGGTGGATTGTTCGCACCCGGATGGATCCCCGCACTCTGACGACTTCCATCTCCGGGGCCCTTCGCGAAGCGAGCGGTGGCCTGCCGGTTGGGCATATCCGCACCATGGAAGAACTCGAAGCCAGGAATATTGCTCGCCAGCGATTAAACATGCTGTTGCTCACCCTGTTCGGAGCTGCGGGCCTGCTCATGGCGGCGATTGGCGTGTATGGCGTATTGTCCTACTCCATCCAACAGCGCACTCAAGAACTTGGTGTCCGCATGGCACTTGGCGCCCAACCCTCGAATCTTCGCAACATGGTAATCCGCCAGGGGATGACGCTCACGCTTATCGGCGCGCTCATCGGCACTGGCGGCGCCCTGTGGTTGATGCGCTTTCTTGCCAGCTTCCTCTTTGAAGTGAAACCTCTCGATCCAATATCATTTATCACCACGCTGCTTATATTGTGTGCCGTTTCCCTCTTCTCGATTTGGGTGCCAGCCGTCAAGGCGACCCGAGTCGATCCCATGGCTGCGTTACGGATCGAATAGTCAGGCTCAACAGCTTTTCGGCACTGAAGAAAGGGAGCAGCAGGTGTTTCTAGAAGTTCATCAGTTCCCTATCTCGGCAATACTTACATGTTGCGTTTCCTTGACCTTGTTGCTCTCGAGAGGTTTCAGTTTCTTGATTTCATAAGTACCTTGGTCCGGTGCGACGGATACCAACCGGCCATGCCCCTTTGCCAACCCCGTAGCAATTTCGACACGGATGTAGTCCTTTTCGCCCGGCTTAAGATCCAGCTCGATTCCAGACTGCTTGTCATTTGAGCGAAACGTATGGTGACCCGGGGCGAGCCTAACTGTAAAGTACTTGCCGTTATCCATTCTTGCAAGCTCGGCATCATCGCAATAGACCGAAGGCGACAGCGCCGACCCGACAAACTGTTTGTAGCGATAGAAATAAAGAGTAGCTTGCGAACTCGTGCCTGAAGGTGTCGGAGTGGGTTGTACTGCTGGGGAACTTGGGCTCGGCTGCGATGCTGGAGCTTGTGCAGACGCCAAACCCGCCAATAGCGTCGCGAATGCAATGGCACAGGCCACCACTCTAGGATTCATTTGACCTCCTGACTTTGGGACTTGCCAACTGGGAGCAAAGTATCATAGTCTCGACTCGAATGTCTAGGGGAACAGAGTCGCTTCCTTCATAAAGCGCATGGATGCCCAGAGATCGTGTGAAATGACGTGGAAGTGTTCCAAACGCGTGCTTGGGAATCTTGCTTTTGTCCTAGGATTGGGCGCATCGCTGTCTGTGCCTCGCACCCGCAGCGTGCGGACATAGCCAAGTCAAACTCATTTTCAATTCGGGGGGAGTTGCAATGAGAAACCGCGCTTCTGTTGCGGCAGCGTTGTTTGGTTGGGGACTGTTGACGCTAGCTGGATGCGGCGGCGGCTCGACTACGAGCACCGGTGGGGGCGGCGGCGCTACCACACCGACAGTGACAGTGACGCCGAGCTCCGCGAGCATCACCACGGCACAGAGCCTGACGGTGACAGTGACAGTGACCGGAAAAAGCGGTACACCCTCCGGCTCGGTGACGCTCACAAGCGGCAGTTACAACTCGGGCTCGCTCGCGCTGACGAGTGGCAGCACACAAATCACCATTCCGGCCGGCAAGCTGCCGACGGGAAGCGACACGCTAACGGCCGCGTATGCTTCAACATCGTCCAGCTACAACAACGCCTCGGGGTCTGGCTCGGTAACCGTAACCTCCGGCTCCTCGCTGATCACGCCTACGGTGATTGTATTACCATTCCCGTTGTCGATTGTCACCACGCAAAGCACGATGGTGACGGTGATGGTGAACGGAGGCAACGGCAACCCAGGGCCAACTGGTTCAGTGACGCTGACCAGCGGCAGTTACAATTCGGGAGCGGTCTCACTGAACGCCGCAGAGGGGCAGATCACAATTCCTGCCGGTTCCTTGGTCACTGGAGTTGACACCCTAACGGCTACCTACGCCCCCGACAACAATAGTTCTTCCACCTATAACGGCGCATCGGGAACAGGAGAGGTCAACGTAGCTCCATTCTCGGGATCGATTACGCCTTTAGTAACGATATCTCCGAACCCGTCGAACATTACGTCGGCGGAAAGCACAACGATCACTATCTCAGTGAGCAGCGGCACCGGCAATCCAACGCCCACCGGATCGGTAATTCTGACCGGTCCCAACTACTACAGCTCGGGCTTCGTCGCGCTGACCAACGGCAGCGCGCAGATTACTGTCCACGGCAACGCGCTGGGATCCGGAACTGTACCGCTAACGGCCACATATGGGCCCGACGCCAACGGTTCCTCCACCTACACGAGCGCCACCGCAAATGGTTCGGTGATCGTGAGCATTGGCTCGTTACTTACACCAACGGTGACGGTCACGCCGAATCCGCCGAGCATCACAACGGCGCAGAGCACAACCGCGACTGTCACTGTGAATGGGGGCACCGGCGATCCCGCGGCCACGGGATCGGTGACGTTAACCTGCATTCAATACACGTCGAGCGCGACCACTCTCGTAAACGGCAGCGCGCAAATCACGATTCCTGCCGGGTCGATCCCGGCCGGCAACGATACGATGACGGCCATCTATACTCCCGACGCCAACAGTTCCTCCACTTATACGAGCGCCATGGGAACGAACACAGTCACGGTGACCGCCCCCGTACTGATCACGCCGACCGTGAAGGTATCGGCAAATCCGACGAGCGTCGGCACTTCAGGAAGCTCAACGGTAACAGCGACAGTGACCGGCGGTAGCAGGAATCCCACGCCCACCGGCTCGATTACGCTCACCGGCGGCACATATAACTCGGGTCCGGTTACTCTTGCGAGCGGCAGCGCGCAAATTACAGTTCAAGGCAGATCGTTGGCCGCTGGCAGCAACATACTGACGGCAAACTACGCGCCAGACGCGAACAGCTCGTCGACCTACACCACCGCGACGGGATCGGCGACGGTAAACGTCGTTGCGATCGTCAGCTTTTCAGCAAATCCAAATCCCATCCCATACGGCTCTACGTCCGCGCAATTAACCGCTGTCTTTAGCGGCGGCACAGGAGTGGTCGCGCCTGGCAATCTGTCCGTAACCAGCGGCACACCGGTCACCGTTAGCCCGACAGCGAATATCACCTACACGCTCACCGTCACTCCAAGTTCCGGCACGGCCATCGCGCAGACAGTCACAGTGAACCTTGCGAGCGGTGTCACAATCAATCCGGCGAATACCGGCATTGCCGTGACCGACCAGATTCTCGGCATGAACATCGCGGTGTGGTATGACTTCACAAACAACGGAACGTATACTGCCAATAACTCACCAATCGTAAATGCCTTTAAGGATGCTGGCATCGTGGCACTCCGCTGGCCGGGTGGTTCGAATGCGGACCTATATCACTGGAACAGGGGCGCTGCAAATCCGACAAACGGAACCGCACCTACAGCTGCGACTTGCAACAACACATATTTCAATCCCAACACCAACTACCTGAATTTCATTAACGATCTCGAAGATGCTATTCCAGGGGGTTTCGACGTCGCCCTGACCGCCAACTACGGTACTAATGCGGCCTGCAACGGCGGCGGCGATCCGAACGAAGCAGCTAACTGGGTCAAGTACGCTTATGCGAACGGCGGCACGGTCAGCCACGTCACGGTGGGTAACGAGAATTTCGGACACTGGGAAGTGGACATGCACCCAATCCAGTGGGATCCGATTACCTATGCCAACGCAATCAAGGGGACGACCGGGTATTACGACCTGATCAAGGCAGCCAACCCAAACACTCTGGTGGGCGTTGTAGTCGATGCGAACTGCACCATGGCGAATGACTGCACCGATGGCTGGGACAGTACGGTCCTTTCGAATGCCGTAGGCTGCAATGGCGCCGGTACGCCTTGTTTCGACTTTGTTGAGTATCACTATTACGCGCAACATCCCGGCCACGAAACCGACACGTACCTCGTCCAGCAGGCGGCGCAGGCATTCACCGCGAACATCAACACAATCAAGCAGGAATTGAATACGGCGGGCGCACCGAACACGCCCATCTATGTGGGTGAAATCGGCTCGGCAACGAACGTAGGCAAGCAGAGCTGGTCGATCACCCAGGGCTTGTTCGCAGGCCAGGTCCTCGGCGAGATGATGGACGACGGCGTCTCGCGCAATACATGGTACATCGGCTTCGGCAACTGCTATGGCAATCAGGGCAATCTTAGCAGTTCGCTTTATGGATGGCAGGACTTCGGCGCCTTTAATGTCTTCTCCGACGGGACGGGCGATATAGGCTACCCCAACATGTCGCCATGCGACTACGGCGGCAACGGCAATACCGTCGGCATCATGTCGCCCACGGCGGTCGCCTTCAATCTCTTTAGCAACGTCGCGGTGAATGGTGAGCATGCGCTGACTCCGAGCGTGGCCGGCGATACCACGGATATCGTTGCATATGCGGCGACCCACAGCGGCGGCACAGCCCTAGTGATCATCAACCGCAACGAAACCACTGCCGAACCGGTTACGATTACGGTCGCGGGCAAGAACACCTCGCCCAGCGTGGCGTGGTACTGGTACGACAAGGAGATTTACGACTATACCAACACAAGCTGCGACACGGCGCCCACCTGCACCGTCGATCCTAATCACGACTACACCAGTATCGAATGGGCGGGACCAGAGTCAACATCGTTCCATCAGCAGAGCTTGCCTCTCACGGTCACTCTGCAGCCCTGGAGCATGAACGTGTTCATTATTCAGTAGCGAATCGACAAGGCTGAAGGTAGCGCGGCAGCGTAATGGCGCGACTACCCGGCTCCCTAACTATAGCTAGAGAAGAGCATCCGAATAACGCGGCCCGACCGTCACCGAACTGGGATTATTGGTTAACTTGCCTTCGGGAAATGCTAACTGCTCGTTCACTCGGACGGCAAAATGAAGCTGCTGCGAAAAACTTGCAGCCTAGCGGACTTTCTCCACAGTATGCAGGTGTGTTCAGAGAAGCTTATAGGGTATAAACCAAGGTTCGGTCCCACGGCCGCCTCCTCGTGGTTGTGAAACCGACACGTTATTTGCACACCTTAGGAACCGGAAACAGCGTGAGACGTGGTTTACATTCAGCGAAGGGATGGGTGCATGCAGCATGTGGATCTGGAAACGAATGCGAAGGCGGATTTGAGTTTCGGCGAAACACACTCACAATCGCTGCAGCGCTACGTAAGGATAGGCGGGTGCTGATTCTGGTTTCGTTCGTAACCGCACTTTTCGGCGAGGTCTATATTCCCTCCGTGATGTCCGCGGCGGCAACTGGCAGTTAAGCGCACAAGCGGCATACCGGGTGCCCCGGGGGTGAGGTTTTGTCGGGGTGTGAGAGTGGTTTTGTTAACCAGGCGTGTCAGTGGCTATGGTCGTGCGCGATTGGTTCATGAATCCCGATTTATTGAGCGCGACAGCTCGGCGCCCCTGGAAGAGCTAACCTCGCATCTGTCGACGTCATACCACGAACGAGGACGTCATCTTTCCAAATAGCTCATCGCATAAACTTCGTCGGAACTTGTGAAGCGCAGGAAGAGAATCGAATCGTCGGGGGCCATGGCAAACCACGTGTCGATGCGTCCGGAGAGTTTGCTGAATGGGGACAGATCGAAAGCGTTGACGGCTTTGCCATCCTTCACCGAAATGCGCAACACTTCGGGGCGCTGGCTGCCGGGCCGGCTGGCATAAATAGTGCGCGAGTCTTTTCCCCACGAGAGGTCATTCCCGTTTACACCCTCGGCGATTTTCCGCC
>Ga0206999_10200_pt1 | contig 14867 bp, 10 predicted proteins | sample Alteio_BWMinCont_92_FD_153482 | JGI IMG/M metagenome (GOLD analysis project Ga0206999, IMG submission 153482) | Enriched cells from forest soil in Barre Woods Harvard Forest LTER site, Petersham, Massachusetts, United States -... | ecosystem: Environmental > Terrestrial > Soil > Temperate forest >...
ACCAACCCGGTGCCATTCCAGCAAACATGCTTCCGGCAGGTGCCGCTCACACGCAAACCCCGGGCGCAGCAAATGCCAATGCCAGCGCAGGAGTGGATCCTGCCGCAATGATGAAGGCTCATGCTCAGGGCGGGGCACAGCCGGGTGCCGGTGCCGCCAACCCAGATGCCGCCGGCGCGGCCGGTGGCCATGCCGGTGCTGGAATTGGTCCGAATGCCGCGGGGTTCGCTCCCGGTGGACTGGCGGGTTCCGGTGGTGGTGGAGCCAAGTCGTTTCCCGCAGGTTCCGCGGAAGCGGTCCTGGTGAAATTCTGTGTGGCCATGGCCGACGGCAATCTGACCGAAGCGGCGGAATACATCAGCCCGAAGGCCAAGGGAATGCTGGTCCAAATTCGGGATGGCAGCATTTCCGACGAAAAGCTCGACAGCCTCAAGAGTTCGTTTGCTCCGCAAGATCTGCAGCTTCGACCGAACCTGCGAACGAGTGGGGCCGGCAAGACAATCAAGCTCGGAAATGGCAAGAACGAATCGTTGAGCTTTACGCTGGTCAAAGAGGAAGAAACGTACCTGCTGCGTGAATTCACGATTGCAAAGGGACCGGCCCGATAACAACTGCTGCCGTTCGGATGCTGTAAGTTCAGCCAATCTTCAGGAACCCGGTATTTCCAACAATGCCGGGTTTGTCTTATTCTACTGTGGAGGAATTCCAATCCATTCGTCCCGTAGGCCGGATTTTTAATCCGGCAAGGCTCCGCTGGATTGGACTTGGCCAGATTTTAAATCCGATTGAACAATCCGTTCGTCCCGTAGGCCGGATTTTTAATCCGGCAAGGCTGAATGTGTTGAAACTCGGCCGGATTGAAAATCCGGCCTACGTTGTGAATCTTTCACTGATTGCAAGAAAATGGGACTGATGGGACGAAGGGGACGTATAGGACGGCAATACGTTCACTTCCCCTGACTCATGTCCCCTGACTCCTGACTCCTGACTCCTGTCCCCTGAGGCGTCTGATGCCGGACGTATTGGCGATTCATTGGGATAAGCGACGGCTGCGTGTCGCCGAGGCCTCCATCGGTTCAACCGTTCGAGTTGTTCAGAGCTTTGTCGTCGACATTCCCGACCCGCCAACCGCGGGTTGGCTGCGCGACGCCTTGCGACGCAACGGCGTCGTGGCCAGACAAACTGTCATCTGCCTGCCGCGCGAAGATGCCATCCTGCGCCAGTTGGAATTGCCGGATTGTCCGGATGATGAACTTCCCTCGCTCGTCCAGTTTCAAGCTTCCACGCGATCCACCACGCCGCTCGACCAGTTGTTGCTCGATTACGTCCCCATCCCCAAGCGAACGGGCTCGCTCCAGCGCGACGTGCTGCTGGCCACAGTTCCGCGCACGTCTGTCGATCCCGTTCGGGCCGTGCTCAGCGAAGCCGGACTGGAACTGATCTCGCTCTCACTCAGTTCGTTCGCACTGGCTGAACTGGTCTTGCGCGCGGAACATGCCCTTGGCCAGCCAGCCACTCACAGTCGCCTGGTCATCCTCGCCGATTCCAACCGGCTGGAAGTGGTTCTGCTCGGACAAAACCAGCCCTTGGTGGCACATCTGGTTCGCCCCCCGCTCGACGACAACGGTCGACCGATTGTTGTGAAAGCAGCGGCGGATATTTCCCGAGTCCTGGTGCCGGCCCAACCGTGGCTCGCCGACAGTCCGATCGAACGAATCTGGGTCTTGGGTGATTCGGACGAGTGGTCAGAACTGGATCAGGCGCTTCGCGATCGCTGGAACTGTCCCGTGGAACGGTTCAATTCCAAGATCGCCACGAAAATCCGGGATCTGGAACTGGCGAAATTCGGGGAATCAATCTCACAGTTCGCCCCGACGCTCGGGCTGGCACTCGGGCGACTGCAGCCCCGTTCGCCTGTCTTCGACCTGTTGCATCCACGGCAGCCAAAACCAAAACTCGATCCTCGAAAAGTTCAACTGGCGGCGGGTTCGGCAGCGGCCCTGATCCTGATCGCCCTCGTCACTTCCATCTATCAGCTTTCGATGGCGAGTCTGGAAAGTCGCATTTCCGCCGCGCGAGACACGCTGCAGGAACTGACCGAGAAGACAAAAAAGGGCGAGCCGGTCAGCAGGGCAGCCACCTTGATCGAGGAATGGAAGACGCATGACGTCGACCAGCTTAAGCATATTGTCGAGCTGGACGAATTGATGCAGGGAACAGAGCGGCAGTTCGTTTCGGACTATAATTTTGGACCGGCCGTCGGCGATGCCATCGCCAAGCTGCACGCCACGGGCAATGCCAGGGAGCGGATCGACTGGCAGCAGTTGGCTCAACGCCTGGTCGACACTCACCGTTATCGGGTCAAGCCGCGCGAGTTGACTCAACAAAGCCGCGATCCCGATTACCCGAGCCGGTTCGAACTCGACACTGAACTCATGTCGCCCGGCAAGCCCGCCCCCAAGGCCACGCCGACTTCCACTGCCGCGAGCCCTACTGCCACAAAGAACGAGTGACTCGAGATGGAACGGCGCACACAAATCCTGGTGGGTGGACTGGTGGGTTTCATCCTGCTGTGGCAGGGCTGGCTCCTGTTCAACTCCACCTTCATGGCACCGCTCTACAAAAGCACGAACGACCTTGAGGAACTCCAGAAGTCTGTCTCGCAGAAGAACAAGGAACTGGTCGTTCTGGCCAAGCAACAGAAGAACCTGAACGACTGGAAGCGGCGCAGCCTGCCGCCCGATGAACCGGTCAAATCCAACAAGCAGCGCCCGGATGCACTCAATGCCCAGCGACTCTATCAGGACTGGCTGGGCGACATCGCCCAACTGAGTGGCTTCGCCCCCGAAGAACTCGAAGTGTCGCCCGACCGCCGCGTGGTCTCGCGCGACAACGTGTTTATCTCCGTGGTTGTCAAAATCAAGGCGAAAGCCCGGTTCGAACAGGTCTGCCGGTTCCTGGACCGCTTCTATCGCACCGATCTGCTGCACCGCGTCACCTCGTTGCGGATCCAAAGCCTGGAACCGGAAGGTGACAATTTGCAAATTCTGCTTGAGGCCGAAGGGCTTGTCTTGCTGGATCCCGACCGGTCGGCGGCAAGCCGGACTCCACAAAAACGCCTGTTGTTCGACCAGACGACGCTGGCCGAAGATTTGTCCGACAGCGGCACCGAAATGACGGTCGCGTCGATCGACGGTTTTCCCCAAAAGCCGGATTTCATGGTCCGTCTTCGGAGTGAGTTTCTCACCGTCACGAAGATTGACGGAACCAAATGGACGGTCAAACGAGCTGCCGATGCCACGACCGCGACCAGTCATCCGACGGGAACGATCGTCGAACTGGCACCGATTCTTCCCGGTGTGACAGCGCGCTCGGCAGACGAGATCAAGCAACTGCTCGACAGCAACATTTTCATCAAGCCGGTTCCCCCTGCTCAATACAAGCTGCGAATTTCTCCTCTTGCCGAAAAATCCGTGACCCGGGGAAAGTCGATCGAATTCCTTGTCATCGCCTTGGGATACGATCCGGGCAAGGGACGCCCGGAATTTGCCCTGGTCGGTCCCGGCGTTTCCGGAAGCCGATTGGACAAGGCGACCGGCAAGTTTTCGTGGACACCAACCGCGGACCAGAAGGCTGGCAAACAGACGTTTAAAGTTGAGATCAATCATCCCTCCGCTCCGGGCGGAAAATTGAGCGAGACCGTCAATATCGTGCTTCGCGAGCCGAACACCGCTCCGAAGGTCGCATACAAACCAGCGCCGCCCGTTTTCCTCGGACGCGAATGGAAATACAAGCTCGAAGCCAGCGACGCCGAATCCTCAACGGGCAGGCTGACCTGGAAACTGGGCGAAAATCCCCCAGCCGGACTGCAGATCGACAGCACGACCGGTACGCTCACCTGGACGTCTGACGATTCGACCGATGTGGGTGAAGCCACGGTTCAAATCGTTGTTTCCGACGATGGAGATCCACCGCAATCCACGACGTATCCGTTGAAACTGAAAGTTCAGGATGATGCGGCGGCATTCACTTTTCTGACCACGATTTTCGGGGTCGATGGTGTCTACCTGGCCAAGCTTTACGACCGCTCGCAGGACAAGTACACGGACCTGCGAGTCGGCACTCGATTCTCTGTGGCCGATGTCCAGGGAACCGTCACGAAAATCGACAAGAAGTTCCTGCTGTTCACCAGCGGCGACGCCACGAACCGGCTGGAAATCGGTCAGTCCCTCAGGCAGTTTTCGATGGAAAAGGCCGAAATCCCCGATGCGTCCAAGCCTGCGAATGCGGCCAGCCCGGTCGAGTCTGCAGCGCCGTAGCTGGCGTTGCCCGCAGACCTCACGCTCCATTCGGCAGGTCGGATCAACTTTGTTATCATTCTCCCGCGATTGCTCTGCCACATGGCTTGTCCGTGCGAAAGGAACCGTTCTTCGTGACCAAAGCCGATACTGCGACCAAACCCACCCCCGCTTCCAGGGGCGGCTTCTTTAGCGATCTCAAGATTCTCTGGCACATGGCCGTCACCGGCGGGCGTGGCAAGACACACGAAGAAAGACTGGAAAACTTCTACTCGGGTCAGGCCGCGGGGTACGATGCCTTTCGCAAACGCCTGCTGCACGGTCGCGAAGAATTGTTCGCCGAGCTTCCCACGGTTCCAGGCGGCGTCTGGGTCGACATGGGAGCTGGAACCGGTGAGAACGCCGAAAACTGGGGTGAGCGGCTGAAGGACTTTTCCCGTGCCTATCTGGTGGACCTGAGTTCTTCATTGCTGAAGGTGGCCGATCAGCGAATTGCCGCCCGCGATTGGCAGAACGTCTCCACCGTCCATGCCGACGCCACAAAGTTTCTGCCCCCCGAAGGTGCGGCCGACATCGTCACATTTTCATACTCCTTGACAATGATCCCCGACTGGTTCCTGGCACTCGAACAGGCGCGGCGCATGCTGAAGCCGGGCGGCATCCTGGGCATCGTCGATTTCTTCGTCGCCCGGAAGTGGCCTGCCGATGGGCTGAAGAAGCACGCCTGGTCCACTCGAACCTTCTGGCCAACCTGGTTCGCCAACGACAACGTCTTCCTGAACGGAGACCACATTCCGTATTTGCAAAGCCGTTTTGAAACATTGTTATTGCAGCAAAACCGCGGAAAGGTACCCTATCTACCGTTGATCCGCGCACCGTACTACCAGTTTGTCGGCAGGAAACCGACCACCGACGCATGAACCGGAAAGGCCAAGTAGTGCAAAGTGAGAAGTGCAAAATGCAAAATGAAACCCGGACTCAACAGATCTTCCATTTTGCACTTTGCACTTCTCACTTTGCACTATTCATCCGCTTCAGGTGCCAAGGCAGTTGAACAACGAAGAATCACGGAGCTGATTCAAGGGACCGCAGGGAGGATGGTCACATGGCGAAAATCTTTTACAGCATGGCGGGCGAGGGTCGCGGACACGCGGTCCGAGTGCGAACGCTGGTCGAACACCTGCGGCACGAACACGAACTGGTCCTGTTCGCCCCCGACGAGGCCTATGATTTCCTCGTCAAGTCCTATGGCGACGATCGCGCCGTCGAAAATGTGCGGCTGCTCCGAATCCCCGGGATCAAGTTTCACTACACCGGCGGCAAGCTCGATTTGTTCAAGTCGATCGGCCACGGACTGAACTACGCGCGACGCGACCTGCCGACACTGGTCGGAGCCTTCCGGCGGCGGATCGAGGCCGAGCAGCCGGACCTGTGCATTTCCGACTTCGAACCATCGCTGCCCCGTGCCGCGCGCAAGGCGGGCGTTCCACTGATGAGCATCGACCATCAGCATGTATTGCTGGCCTACGACCTGTCGACGCTCCCCCTGTTGCTGCGGCGGTATGCGTGGTGGATGAGTTGGTCTGTGCGGTGCTATTACGGCAAGGGGGACTATGAAGCCGTGACGTCGTCGTTTTATACGCCTCCACTCAAGTCGGGCTTTGAGCGAGTTCAACAGGTCGGACCGATGCTGCGGGAAGACCTGGTGGCGACCATTCCCCAGCAGGACAACTTCCTGCTGTCATACCTTCGGACCAACACTCCTTCGCACGTCCTCGAAACGCTGGCCGCTTGCGGGTGGGATGTGCGCGTCTACGGGCTTGGCGAACGCCCCCGACAGGGGCGGGTTTCGTTTCATGCGATCGATGAATGTCGGTTCGTCGACGATCTGGCCAGTTGCGCGGCCCTCGTCAGCGCCGCCGGTAATCAACTGCTGGGCGAATCCCTGTACCTCGGCAAACCAGTGTTCGCGATCCCCGAAGAAATGCACCACGAACAGCAGATCAACGCCTGCTTCCTGAAACAAATGGGTGCCGGCGACTGGACGACACTGGAATCGTTCTCGCTGCCTCCTCTGGCGAAATTCCTGTCACAATTGGACCAGTACCGCGAAAACACTTCGACACTATGTGGCAGACTGAACGGCACCCCCGATGCCCTGGCAGCGATTCGCCAAACCCTGGCCCGACGCGAACTTGTCCGTATTGACGCACAGTTTTCATAGGAGGAGATTCGTCGGACGGATCTCCCTTTGAGGCAGCACAGTGAACGAGTTTTCGTCGAGACAACACGGGATGCGGGACCACCCCACCTTCCCCTGCGGAGGTGGTTCACGGGCTTTTGCACCAGTAGGGGCAGAGGCATCGTCACCGGATCCACGCCGATCTCAATCGCATTTTGCTCCAAGGCTGGTGCAAAAGCCCGTGAACCACCTCCGCAGGGGAAGGTGGGGTGAACTCTCGTTTTCTCGGCAGAAACTCGTTCACGACCTTGGACATCGATCAGCAGTCCTCGATTCCCCTCTCTTGGATTCTCGATGACCAGTCCGTCTCCAACCTTCAGCCTGCGGCCTCGCGCCTTCCGTCGCATCTGTTTCTTGGCGATCTCACTGGTCGCCGGTGGGATCGTCGTTGACGGTTCGCGCTGCACTCCGGCAGACCCGACAAAGCCGGTCGTGGTGCGTGGCGATGCGCCGCTGGCGTCCTCCGAGTCGGCGGTACTTCACATCGCGACGTTTAACATCCACAGCGGTCGGGGAACGGATCGGCAATACGATCTCAAACGAACTGCGGCTGTGCTTTCCTCGGCACCCGATGTGGTCGGACTGAACGAAGTGCGTGGCACATGGGACCCGTCTTGGTCACCGGATCAGGCGAGCCAGTTGGGTAGCCTGCTGGGGATGCGATCCGCCTTCGTGCCGACCGAGCGGCGCTGGTGGCACGACCACTTTGGCAATGCCCTGTTGACGCGGATTCCGATCCGCCAGATTCATCGGTTGCCACTGGCGGGAACTCGCGGGAAGGCGTTTCGCTGTGCCGTGCTCGCCCAGTTCGAATTTCAACAGCAAACAGTTCAACTGCTGACCGTTCATGTCGACAGCCAGTCGGATCGCGAGGAACAATTGCGCACGGTGATTGCGTTATTCGAGGGACTGCTGGCCCCGGCCATCCTGATGGGCGACTTGAACTCGACACCCGACGACCCGCAACTGCGGCAACTACTGGCACGTCCCGACGTCGTTGATGCCTTGCACAACGAGCCACCCGACGCACGGGGACGACAGCACATCGATTGGATCCTGGCACGAGGCTTTCGCTGCAAGTCGGGCAGGCTGATTGCGAACGACGCTTCAGACCATCCCGCGGCCGTCGCCGAATTGGAGATCCTCGCGGAACCCGGAGCACCCCGTTGATCTACGTCGATGCCATCAACGCTTTCGAACTTGTCTTGTGGCCCGCGCTCGGAGTGGCCGTTGCCATCCGCAGCAGGCGCGAGAGCCGCCCCTGGCGCATTCTGGGATTCGTGGCCGCATTCTGGCTCGTGCTGTTCGGTCTTTCTGACGGCGTCGAACTTTACACCAAAGCCTGGTGGCATCCGTGGTGGCTGCTGGTCTGGAAGGGAACGTGTCTGGTCGCGTTGACCGTCTGTACGATCATTCGATTCAGATGGTTTCGAAAACCAGAGATCTAAACGCAGAGGCTACAGCGCGGCCATTGGCCGCAACCAAAGACAGGCAGATTGAAGATTGTGAAACGCAGAGAGCGCGGAGGGCGCAGAGGAAGAGCGAGAGAAGAGGTTGCCATTCGGCCGCAACCAAACAGGCAGAATTGAGAAAGAGGATTGAAACACAGAGGAACAGAGGTAACAGAGCAATGCAGAAAGAACCGAAGATCCCGATTCCGTCGTCGCCATTTGTCTCTGTTTCCTCTGTTCCTCTGTGTTTCGATCGCCTTTTTTTGAATCTGCCAGTTTGGTTGTGGCCATCGGCACTTCCGCTCTTCTTCGCGCCTCTGCGCCTTCGCGTGAGATTCTTTCCTTTTGGTTGTCGTTGCCCTCACGGTCGCGGCTCGGGGTGAGCTTCGCACATTTTGAAAAGACCGATTGCCCTGCCGTCCCTCGGGCGGATTGGAAATCCGCCCTACGTGGGGGTCGTTCAATTCCTGCGGACTGCCTTACCGTTTACCGTCCGTCGCGGCGTCTTCGCCGGCGAAGAGCCTGATCGTAGGACGAATCCGAATCGTCCGCCTCATCGGGGCCATCCGTCGACTCATCCGCGGCATGGTGGTGATCAGCCCTTGCGGCCTGCTCACTGGCTTCGCGTTCTTCCTGCTCGAGTTGCAACTCGGCGCGCTGATGCTGCAGCCGGTCCGCCAGTTCCTGTTCGCGCAGTGCGTGATCACGTTCGAGATCCGCTGCTGCCGCACGCTCGTCTTCAGTCATTCGAACACTGCCGGTCGTCCCCTGTCCTGCAATTTGCTGGATCTCGTTTTCCCATGCGGCCAGCTTTGACAGGCCCGCACCGGGGGGGGCGAGGTTCCGCGGACTTAGCGCGTCAGCATCGGTCAACTCGACAATTGATTGTTCCGGATTCGGCGAGTCGTTCAATCCAACTGCAGGTTCCGAATGCGGATGATTCAGGGAATCTGGCGAGCCGTTGCGCGAACCGTGGCGTTGCGTCCAGGCTTGGACAGCCTGAGTCTCGTCTCGAAGACGTTCCGCCGATTCCTCCTCGCTCGCACTGGGTGCTGGATGGCTTTCTGAAAGTGTGGACACCCGATCCCGCGCATGCAAGCTTGCGGAAACGTCGCGATAGTTGGTGTTCGACTCGGCCGACTCCCATTCCTCTTCTTCCATCTGCTGCAACGATTGCTGGACGGTCAGCATTGGTCCGGCATCGATCCCCGCGAATGAGGGTGCCGGAGCATTCAAGTCGCGCAGCGCGGCCTTCTTTGCAGCGCGGCGGTCGCTGATTGCAAAGCTGGCCAGCGTCACCAGGAACGCCAGGCCGATGGCCGAAATCAGGCCGATCATGTACGGCAGAATGGCATCGGTCCGGGGCGGGGCATTCGGCGGCAGGAACGGGATCACCCGCTGTGCCAGCATGGTCGGGGTGACATGCATCCCTCCGCTCGATGCATAGCCTTCTCGTTTGAAGAAATACCCGGTGACCCGCACCGGCCGGCGCAGATTTTCGCCCGGTTCCAGATCACGCGGCAGTTTCGTAAACACGATCCGGTATGGATGGTTGTCGGAATCGGCGGTGAACACCCAGGCCTCGTACAGGGACTTGAACCCGTACTTGTTTGGCCCCGCCTTGAATTCGTACAACCGCCACAGATCCCCGTGAATCGTAATCGCCACACCGCGAAAGCGATCGGGGTCCGTCATTAGATTGATGTACAGAACGTCCGTGGCCCCCGCCCGTTCCAGTTCCGTGGCCGACACGCGATTCGCATGATTGAGCAGATGGTAATACGCGTCGGCCTCGTCGCTGCGAATGCCGATCGTATTGTCCTTGACCCGGCGCAGGATCGATTTGTCGAACCCGGTCTCCAGCTTGGCGATTTCCTGATCCAATTCGTTCCTGACTTCGGCGGGATTTCGACCATCCGACGGTTCCTGCCAGGGTTGTTCGCGCGGCTTCGGATCGCGCGTGGGATCTTCCGCAACGGGACGACTGATAAACTCATCGTCCTTCAGCAGAATCCCGTTTTCCCCTTGGACCTGAAAGATCGCCGGATCGGGTGCGCCGGGGAGCGGCCGGTCCTTCTTCTGTGGCTTGGGCTGGAGCGCGGTCATGACGAACATGATCAGGCCAATTAGTCCCACAAATCCCAGCATTCGCAGTTGCAAACGGCGATTCAGATGCGGCGGTGTGGAATTCGAAGTCTCGAATCGCATACGGACCCGACCAGCAAGAAAGGAAGGGAATCCCCAGTTCCGGCACCCAAGCCGCAACCCAGCTTCAGACCAGAGAGTTTATCAGGTTTCCCCAGTCTCACAATGTGAAGTAGGCGGGAGGCGGGAGGCGCGAGTCTGGAGGCCGGAGGATGAAAGGGGGAATCCACTGGATTGCGTCTTTACCTCCCGCCTTTACTTGGGATTGTGCGGAAGTGCAAACTTGAACTTCTCGATGTAGCGGACTGTTCGTCCTGTTTGCGGGTGGAAACGCCCCGAGCAACTGACGATTGCCTTTGCGACGTACTTGTACTGACATTCAAAGTCTGCATCGATTTCGACGGCGAGATCCTTCACCAGCGGGTTTCCGGGTCGGCCGATGATCTGCAGGATCTCCTCGTTCAATCGCTCGAATGCATCGTCGTCATTACCGAGGTTGTTCCCTCCAAGCATCAATCGGGCGAGGGTTCCGTCCTTGTCTGAATGCAGTCCGACCTTGATATCCGGCAAATTGATATCCTTTGCTTCAAGTAGTACGGGGGGTTCGAGGCCACCCGTTTCGAATGAGGTTTTGATAATGGGATCGCTCGAAGAGGTGATGCGTTGTGCCAGTAGCGTCGGGGCAACCACGATAATCGGCGAGACGTAGAGCAAATCCTCAATCCAACGTTCTTCGCTGGTCTCATTCCGTTCCAGCAAGAAGAAATATCCCGTTACCTGTACTGTGCGAAGCTTCTGGCCCGGTACAAACTCGGGCATCAGGCGGGAAAATACCACTCGATACGGTTGTGAATCTCCAGTAACAATCCAGGCCTCATACAACGTCTTGAGTTCACGATCGCGACCGCCGGGCAATTCGTAGAGCCGCCACAAAACGCCCTGAATGGTGATCGGGTCACCCCGGAACTGTTCGGGGTGGGCCATCAGATCCACGTACGCAACTTTCACGCCGGCCTTCTCAAGGTCTGTCGCGGACACAGCGCCTGCGTGATCCAGCAATGCGTAATAGCCGGGAGCGTCAACGGCCTCGATTTTGTCTTCGACACCCTTGAGTAGCGATTTGTCCACCGCGACTGGCAGGCTGACCGGTGGTGATTTGCCGGAACGATTCTCGCACCCGACTTCAGTTGTGATCAAAGCCATCAGCAACAGCAGGCCGACCACTCGTCTCGAGGACGTAAACTGCAAAGTGCAAATTGAAAAGTGCAAATTGGGAATTGGGAAGAGACGCAGATCCGTTTGTCTTTCAATTCTCAATCTGCACTTTTCAATTTGCACTTTGCAATTCCTCATTCCTCCGGTCCATCCTCGCCATCCGGATCTTTCCGTTGGCGACGTTTCTTCGCCACGGGAACATCAGCACGGCGGAACACCGCCACGACATCCTCGATCGGGACGACGTACAGCAAATTGTCGGATTCGAAATCGACGGGGATCGCGTTCTTGGGGTGGAACAGGACCTTGTCGTACTTCCGCACGGGAAAGTCGTGGTCCCGTTCGATCTGAACACTGATTTCGACGATGCGTCCGGTGATTGTCGGAATCTCGGCCTGTTCCGGCAGCACGATCCCGCCGCGCGTCTTCTGCCGTGCTTCATCCTTGCGGATCAGGATCCGCTTGCCGAGTGGTTCCACGTAATCGGTCACGAACAGACTCCGATCAAACTTCAGACAATCAGACTGACTGCGATCTTGCCATTCTAGGCGCGGTCAAAACCGGAAGCAATTCGCGACCACGAATCAACACGAATGTTTGCGTCTCACGCCCCAGTCCACTTGGTCTCGCGTGCGCTGTCGAGTACAAATCGTTGCGTGTGACCGGCCACAGACTTTTTCCCCTCACCACCCAACCGCCCCTCACGGAGTGATTCATGGCGATCAAGCAATTGACCGAGGAACAGATTCGCGATTGGAGTGTCGAGCAGAAGGACAAATGGTGGCTGGAAAACGTCTATCGCGGGAACATGCCACAGCTCACGCTGCGCGCGGCGGTGACGGGGTTCATTCTGGGAGGACTGCTGTCGGCGACGAACCTGTACATCGGCGCGAAGACAGGCTGGTCGCTGGGGGTGGGGATCACATCGGTCATCCTGGCGTTCGCCTTTTTCAAGATCCTGCAGCAACTTGGCTTCACCGAGTTCACGATTCTCGAAAACAACGCGATGCAATCGATCGCAACGTCGGCGGGCTACATGACAGCTCCGCTGATCTCATCGCTGACCGCGTACATGATCGTCAACAAGGTGATGATCCCCTGGTGGCAGATGATCGCCTGGAATGTCGCACTCTCAATCCTGGGCGTTCTCTTCGCCTTTCCGATGAAACGCCGGTTTATCAATGACGAGCAACATCCGTTTCCCGAAGGGCAGGCGGCTGGGGTCGTGATGGACACGCTCCATTCGTCAGACGCGTCGGTCGGACTGTTCAAGGCCAAGGTACTCGGGGTGGCCGCAGGGTTGGCGGCGTTCATCAAGTTCCTGCAGTCGGAAGGGATTCAAACCTGGCTGCAAACCACGATCGGGATTGCCAAGGAAAAGGTGTTTCATCTGCATGAAGACCTGTTCAAGTTGTTTGGGCTGACGGGTGACAGGGCCCTCAAGCTTCGCGGCATTGACGTGAACCAACTGACTATTTCTCCGACGTTTGATGTTGCGATGATTGGCGCAGGGGGATTGATGGGGATTCGCGCCGGCGTTTCGCTGTTGATCGGCGCGGTTCTGAATTATGTGATTCTCGCCCCCTGGATGATCGAATTGGGCGAGATCAAACCAAAGGCCGACGGGATCACTTACGGAATGAGACAGATCACGATCTGGGCGTTATGGCCCGGCGTGGCCGCGATGGTCGTCGCATCGTTTGTGTCGTTCTTCTCGAAGCCCGATGTGATTACGAGTGCCTTTCGCGGGCTGACCGGCAAGCGGACTGGCGACGACGTGCTGAAGGATATTGAGTTCCCATTGTGGATCTCGTTCGTCGGCATTCCGATCATGAGTCTCGTCACTGCCGTGATGGCCTGGTCCTTCTTCGATGTGCCGATCTGGGCTTCGTTGATCGGGCTGCCACTGACGTTCATCCTGTCGCTCGTCGCGGCTAATTCGACGGCGCTCACCAGCACAACCCCAGTCGGAGCCACCAGCAAGATTACTCAACTGTTCTATGGCCTTGTCCGACCCAATGACATCAAATCGAATCTGGCGACTGCCGGGATCACGGCCGAAGTCGTCAGCAATTCGTCCAACCTGTTAATGGATATCAAACCTGGATACATGCTCGGTGCCAAACCACGTCAGCAGGCGATCGGGCATATTATCGGTATCTTCAGCGGCGCAATTGCGAGTACATTCCTGTTCTTCGCACTCTTCACCAAAGGAGTCGACCCGAAGAATCCCGATTCGATCGCCAACATCCAGACCGAACAATTCCCCATGCCAGCCGTTGTGATCTGGAAGGGCGTGGCGGAAGTCCTGACAAAGGGTCTGAACCAACTTCCCTCATCGATTCAGACGGCCGTCATCGTCGCGGCCATCGCATCTCTGATCATGGAAGTGCTCAGAATCGTGTCGAAGAACAAACTTCCGCTGTCGCCCGTGGCGATGGGTCTCGCGTTCGTCATCGACTTCCGTTCATCGCTCTGCATGTTCACCGGGGCATTCCTGTTTTGGCTGCTTGGTGTGGGGCGAACGAAGGAAGACAAGGAAGAAAAAGAAGAGCTCACTCCCGACAACCTGTGGGTTCAAAATCACGAACCGATTTGCGCGGGAATCATTGCCGGAGCGAGCCTGATGGGGATCGCCGATACGATGGTCACCGTATTCCTGATGTAACCGCCTTGAGAATCCAATATGACCACCCTGCTCTCTCGCTTCCTCCGATATGTCCGCATCGACACCCAATCGGACGAAACCAGTTCGACCTATCCCAGCACCGCCAAGCAACTGACACTCAGCCGGATGCTTGCCGAAGAGTGCAAAGCACTCGGACTTGCCAATGTCACCTGTGACGAATTTGGCATCGTCATGGCCACCGTTCCTTCGACGGAGTCCGGTTCTGCCCCCGTGATCGCATTCGTCGCTCACGTCGACACGTCGCCGGAATACTCGTCCACCAACGTCAACCCGCAGATCCACGAAAACTATGCCGGTGGCGATCTCGATCTTCCCAAAGACGGAAAAGTTCTGCGAGTCAGCGAGAACCCGGATCTGAACAACTGCCTGGGCCACACGGTCATCACGACCGACGGTTCAACGCTGCTCGGTGCCGACGACAAATCGGGCGTGGCAGTCATCATGTCGGCCGCGGCGGAATTGATGCGGCGCGGCAGCGAATTGAAGCACGGTCCCGTCCGGCTCTGCTTCACCTGCGACGAAGAAATCGGACGCGGCACCGACAAGCTGGATCTGCAGAAACTGGGTGCTCACGTCGCCTACACGCTCGACGGAGGCGGCCGCGACGAAATCGATTCGGAAACATTCTCGGCCGACGGAGCCAAGATCATCGTCAAGGGGATCAACACGCATCCCTCGGTCGGCAAGGGGGCGATGGTCAACGCCGTTCGCATCCTGAGCACGTTCATCTCCCGACTCCCGACTGCTCGACTGACTCCTGAAACGACCGATGGCCGCGACGGATTTATCCATCCCTACCACATCGAAGGGGGCGTCGCCGAGGCAAG
>Ga0206999_10201_pt1 | contig 14826 bp, 11 predicted proteins | sample Alteio_BWMinCont_92_FD_153482 | JGI IMG/M metagenome (GOLD analysis project Ga0206999, IMG submission 153482) | Enriched cells from forest soil in Barre Woods Harvard Forest LTER site, Petersham, Massachusetts, United States -... | ecosystem: Environmental > Terrestrial > Soil > Temperate forest >...
ATTTTCCCTGGTAACCGGCTGAATATTCTCGGAGTGGGGCAGGCATCGTCACTGGGCGTGCGCAAGGGCGACATCGTGGACTTCATGGCGGTGTGCAATTGCGCGCACGCGGCGCTATTGGCAGCGGAACAAAATGCACGCACCCAGGCTGAGGTGGCGTTCCTCGCGCAATCGGGCGCGCACCTCGACGGTTTCGCGCAGCGGCCCGAGATTTCCATCAGTGCGGCGGACAATCGCGTGCGCGCCATTGACGTGCAGCGGTTGCTGGCCGAGGCGCGCAAGAAGGAACTGCCCACCGGGCGGCTGGCCATCCATCATATCCGCAATTCGTTCAAGCTCGATGGCCGCGCGGTGGGAGACCCCCTCGGTCAGCAGGGAGAAAAATTGGAGCTTGGATTTTGGACGGTTACCGGCGGCGAGTCCAACCTCAGCAACGCCATCCATCTCGTCAACGGTTACAATGGGCTCGAAGTGAAGGACATCATTGTCTCGGCGGTGGCCTCGGCGAATGTGGTGACGCCGGAGATGGAGAAAAAAATTGGCGCGCTGGTCCTCGACATCGGCAGTGGCATCACCGATTATGCGCTTTACCGGGACGGGCATATTGTCAAGACCGGTGTAATTCCCGTGGGCGGCGATCATTTGACGAACGACCTGAGCCTGGGCCTGCGCGTTAGCCGCAAACACGCGGAAAAAGTGAAACTCAGTTTCGGCCAGGCGATGGTGGACGCGCAAGCACGGTCGGAAAAGGTCTGGATGGTCGGCGACAAAAGCGTGGGCGACCGCTACATACCGCGCCTGGCCATTTGCCAGATTCTCGAAGCGCGCGTCGAGGAGCTTTTTTCCATTGTGAAAAAGCATCTCGACGGGATGCTTTCGCCGGAAGACGTGGCAGCGGGAGTGATTTTGACCGGTGGAACCTCGCGCCTGCCGCTGATTGAACGCGTGGCCGAGCGCGTCCTCGGCCTTCCCGTGCGTCGGGCGGCGGAGCCCACTTGGCTCACGGAATCCCTTCGCGGTCCGGAATACAGCACCGCCGTGGGCCTGCTGCTTTTCGCGCTGAATGCACCAGAACGTGAAAACCCCAAGTCAGCCACGCGTCGCGGAGATGGTTTGATGGGACATTTGACGCGCTGGCTTGGCGCCTGAATTTAATTTCCAAATCCACCCGCCATGAATCCCTCGCCTGAACAGCCTTCGCCTGCCGACCAAATCATTTCCGGCACCATGCCGGAGGATGGGGTGCGTGTAAAAATCGTCGGTGTGGGCGGAGCGGGGACAAATGCGGTGGACCGACTGCGGCTCGAACAGGATTCGTCACGGTTGCAGCTGGCTGCGCTCAACACCGACGCGCAAGCACTCAATTCCTCGCCCACGCCGGAAAAATTGCTCATTGGGCGCAGCCTGACGCGTGGCGTGGGCACCGGTGGCGAGGCCGAGGTGGGCCGCCAGGCGGCGGAGGCCGACCGCGAACGCATCGCGAAGATTTTTCAAGGTATTGATTTGGTCTTCATCGTAGCCGGACTGGGTGGGGGCACGGGCAGCGGCGCGGCGCCCGTGGTGGCGGACATTGCCACGCAGGCTGGTGCGCTTGTCGTTGCCTTCGTCATGCTGCCCTTCACCACGGAGGGTGGCCGCCGCCGGCAAATCGCCGACCAGGCGCTTGCCGAGCTTCGCCAGAATTGCGATGCCGTCATCCCGCTACCCAACGACCTGTTGCTTCAGCATTTGCCCGACGACGCCACGGTGCTCGATGCCTTTGGCCAGGCCGATGCTTGGATTGGCCGCGCGATTGGCTCCATCGCGGCGATTTTGTTCCACACCGGCCTCATCAACCTCGACTTTGCCACGCTGCGCCGCACTTTTGCCCCACGCGGAGGCAAGACCCTCTTCGGCCTCGGCCAGGGTGCGGGCGAGAATTCTGTCGCCGAGGCGCTGCACGACCTGATGCTGTGTCCACTGTTGCACACCCCGGAATTATCGCGACGGGCGGACCGGCTGTTGGTCAACGTGGTTGGTGGACCGGAGTTGAGCCTGGCGCGGGTGAACGAAATTGTCGGCGTCATTGCCGAAAAATTTGGCAGCCGTGAGCACACGGTGCTGGGCGCGGTTATTGACGAGCGCTTGGCCGGCAAGCTGGAGATTTGTGTCATCGGCGCCACTGAGATCCGAGCCAAGCCCGCGACAGCCCTGCGCACCGCGCCCCCCGGGCTGCGGGCCGACGGGCCGTCGGCACCCGCCAGCACGACCACGGCGGCGACCTTCCCCAAAACGGCGGCGGCCACGGCCACGATGGGCAGTCCCGCGCCCCAGCCGGTGCATGCGTCGAAGCTGCGTGGCTCCAAAGACAGCGGTGCACCGCAGAACGAATTCCATTTTGTCGGCGAGGATGAGCAACGCGGCTATTTTGATCAAACCGACCGAAATTTCTTCGAAGGCGAGGATTTGGACGTGCCGACGTATTTGCGCCGCGGCGTGAAAGTTCAGTTGTAATTGAAACGCCATTGCCTTTTTTGATGGGTGGAATAGGAGGGGAGGGTGCAGTTGGTGAAAATACCTCCTCTTGCCCTATGAATCTACCCCATTCACGTAATTTTATCATTGGAGCCTCTTTTCTGGCACTGGCATCGGCTGCGATTGGTGCGGCTGGTACTGGAATAACAGCTTCTCCGGATGCGAAATCTTCCGAATTGAAGCACTTTGTCATCACCGACTACGGCGCGGTGGCGGATGGAACGACGATGAACACGGCGGCGATTCAGAAAGCCATTGACGCGGCTGCAGCGGCGGGCGGCGGTGTGCTCGAGGTTCCCAAGGGGAGTTTCTATAGCGGGGCACTTTTCTTTAAAAAAGGCGTTGAGCTTTACCTGGATGAAGGCGCGGTTCTCTCGGGATCGCAAGACATTGCGGACTTTCCGAAGCAGCGGACTCGCATTGAGGGCCACTTCACCGAATGGCCGGTGGCATTTATCAATTTTACCCAGATGGACCATGTGCGGGTCAGCGGCAAAGGCCAACTGAATGGCAACGGTGCGCCGTATTGGGCGGCGTTTCGTGGGGCGCGTGGCGCGGCCAATCTGGATGTTCCGCGCCCGCGTTTGATGCTGGTGGACCGGTGCAAGGATGTGCGCATTGAGGGTATTTCCTTCCAGGATTCAGGCTTTTGGAATTTACACCTCTACCATTGCAGTGACGTGCATATTGAGGGCGTAAGCATCAACGCGCCCACGGGCAGCCCGAGCACCGACGGCATTGACGTGGACAGTTGCCAGGATGTCACCATTCGCAAATGCCAAATTTCCAACAGTGACGACGACATCGCCCTCAAGGGCAGCAAAGGTCCTTTCGCGGACAAGGACACGGATAGCCCGCCGGACGAAAACATCCTTATCGAGGACTGCACGATCGGCAACGGCAACGGCCTGATCACCTGTGGCAGTGAGGCGACGATTGTCCGCAATGTCATCGTCCGCAACTGCATCATCAACGGCCGGGCTAATCTGCTGACCCTCAAGCTGCGTCCAGACACTCCACAGCATTACTCGAACATCACGATTGACGGCATCACGGCCACCGGGGCGGGTCGGTTCCTTAACGTGGCGCCCTGGACGCAGTATTTCGACCTGCAGGGTCAACCTTCGCCGGCGCGCAGTATTGACCATCTCACCATTCGCAACGTCACCGGTTCATTCAGCCTGCTCGGTTCTTTGCGCGGAACCGTGGGCGACTCCATCAGCGATATTACCATGGAAAACATCAATCTGAACGTCCCGAACACGAATTTCACGCTTGGGCCGACGCAAAACGTGACACTTAAAAACTTCGCCGTGGACGGTGAATGGTATCATTTGCCGGAAGCGCAAGCGGCGGCACCCTTGCCCCGACCCCGGGCGCCGGCGGCTCCAGGAACACCGGCGACCAACCCCGCTCCAGCAGCGGCAACTGCGCCACAACCAGCTGCTCCCTAGTTTTTTTATTTGCTTTGGTCAGCCTTCGGATGCAATTTAACGAAGTTCTTTAACCGGCGCTGGGTGACAACGGTGCCACATTGCCTGTCCATCAAACGGAAGTCCGTGCAAATCGGACGCGGTCGCGCCGCTGTAACCGGTCGCGCCGCCCGCAAGGAGCCACTGTTCCGTCTCGGCGGGATGGGAAGGCGCGGGTGGCATCAGCCGGGAGCCAGAAGACGAGGTGGATGGGATTTAACCCTGGAGCGCTTTCGCGATTGAACGTCCGGGCCAAGGGATGAAGACAGCGTGGGCGGCGTGTGAATTTTTACACGTGCGACCTGCGGAGCTTCGCGCTTTGCGCCTGGTCGGACAATTGAGAGTGCGCGCCCGCATCGGCCCGCGCGTCACGGGCCGCCCAAGTTCATGACCATCCCTAATCTCTGTCGGATTCAAAATAAATTCGCGTGCTTTGTCGCCGGTTGGCGGCGCAGCGTGCTCACGGGCCTTGGCCTGTTTTTTTTAACGGGTGTTGCCCATGCGTGGATAACGCTCGATTTGCCCAACTTAAACGCCCCGCCCGGCGTGCTGGCCGTTTCCCATTTGCCGGATGGACGATTTATTTATGGCAATGGCAATGCATTATATACCCAGAACACGTTTGGCGCGACGGGGGTGACGAGTTTCGCCTCCGTGCCGAGCGTGGATCCGAGCTTCATCACAGTGCTCAACAACACCACGGCGGTGATTGGCGCGGGTGGTGGTTTTGGCGTTTCGCCGGTTTACCAATTCAACCCTTCCAGCCCAGCCAGCCCCGGTTTTTCTGCTGTAACCACGCTGCAAAATTACGCCGGAGCGCCCGCTGGGGCATCGAGTCTGTTTATCGACGGCTCAAACGGTTCGGGGACCAATGATTTTGACCTCCCCAATAATGCGGTAAGTTACGTCACCCTGGCTGGCCAACAGCAGTTGTTGGTGGACAATGCGGGGGGATTCAGCTCGGGTTTGGCGGTGGACGGCACGGGTGATTTATTTGTGAGCGACGATGACAACTTCGGCGTTTACAAGTTTACGGCCGCGCAGGTGCAGAACGCGATCGCGCATGCAACAACGCTCAGCCTGCTGGGTGACGGTACGCTGCTTCATACCTTCGATGCGGATGTTGTTGGCAGCCTGGCCGTGGATGCCGATGGGCGCATCTGGGCGGCGGGGTTTGGTGCGAATGGCTTGTTCTGGTTTGACCCGTCGAGTGGCCTCAGCGGGTCGCTAAATCCGGAAACAGGGAGTGCAACCGATCCAGCCTATACGCTCAGCACCTTTTCGGCGAATGGAAGTAATTACGTCAGCTATATTTGGCAATCGGATTTCGCGAACGGCAGCACGGTGCATTATGGTTACGATACTGTGCAGAATGTGCCCGAGCCGGCGACGGTGACGTTATGGGCTGCTCTGGCTGCCGGTGTGGCGGCATTCTGCAAACGCCGACATAGAGCGACGCTGTCGTGAGGTGAATTTTCCCTGCGATGAACACGCGAAGCGACCAGACGACGAAACTTCTCCCTGGGCTGTTGATGGCCTTGGTGGGGTGGGGCACGCTTTTCGCCCAGGAACAATGGGCCCAACCGTATGTGTGGCAACTGTCTCTGCCAGCCGGGCCGTATGCACTGGGTCACAATCCGGAGAATGGAAGCACTGCGCCTGACGAGCCGATTCCCGGCTTTGTCGGTCCGGCGGGCGACGGTGTTGCGCCCTACAACGGTCAGAACTCCCAGCAACAGGTCAACCCCGCGTTTGTGGAATGGGCCTCATCGGTTTTTGATTATTCACCCGCCAAGCCGGCGGTGATTGATCCGGCGTATCTCAACCCCAATGTGGCGCTGGGACCAGTGACCGGGAATGTTTTTGACGTGGCTTCGCTCGGCGATCTTTCGTCCACCGATATCGCCAAGGGTACGTCGCCCGGTTCATTGACGCTGGCTTTTGCCAAGCCAATTGCCGATGGAGCTGGGGCGGATTTCGTCGTTTTTGGCAACGCCTTCAATCTGGCTGTGCGGGGGAAGGAAATGACTTTTTCCAAGCTCGCTTATGTCGAAGTATCCAGTGACGGGGTGAACTTTGCGCGTTTTCCCAGCGTGGACACCAACCCCAAGCCGAAGAAAGGCCCTTGGTCATTCATGGTTTCCGATCCAACGCTTATTTACAACCTGTTCGGCAAGGGGCTCAACAGCTATGGAGTTTCCTGGGGAGTTCCATTTGATTTGGCGCAATTGAGCCAGCATCCGTTGGTGCGGGCGGGCCTGCTCAATTTGCAAAACGTGCGTTATGTGCGATTCGTGGCGGTGGTAGGCAACGGCTCGTCCTCCTACGACTTTCTTGGCAATCCCATTTACGATCCCTGGCCAACTACCGGTTCGCCGGGACCGGAGGTGCAGGCGGTTGGCGTGCTCAATATTGCGCCTGACCCCAATGCCGGTGCCACCAACGGCAAGCCCTTATTATTGACTCAGTCCGCACCATACAGTCCAACTGAAAGCACAAAATCCAATTCACTGCAGCCGCAATCGGGCTCGCCAACCCACAATGTATTCTCTGGTTCCGGTTACACTGCTTTGGGTAATGTGGAATTTGACCTGGCGGCCGAGGATTTGTCGCCTTTGATGATCGCAGTGGCGCAGGCCGCCGACGAGGCCAAAGACGATGTGAGTGACTCTGTGCCGTCGGATTCATCGCCGGAAATCAATGATGCCACAACCCAGAATAACCAACTTTCTTCGTCGGTGGCTACAAACGGCGTCAACCGCGTGCTGGCTAAAGCGTCGATTGCGAGTAAGGCCAAGGCGGGAAAATCCGGCGACAGTGATACCGTCACGCGGTTGACCATGTCCGGATCTTCGCACGCAGAAGGATGGGTTGGTGGGGCAATTCCGAATTCTTCAGTAGTCGCTAGTGCGCGAGGTTTCGGCAGTGGATTTTTTAATCTGATAGCCTTGGCCGTTGGCGCAGTGCTGGCGGGTTGGATCCTTGCCATCTGCTTGCATAAGACAAAGGGGTCATAAAAATCCGTGTCTTGAAATTTTTCACCTATAATTTATGTTTGGCCGGAATGAATCCAAAGCATGGCGGTTGGCCAGACGCCGATTGAATTGCGGACGGCAGGGCTTGAGTGTTCGGGAGTTGCTCGTGGCGCTGATCGTTTTGCTCGTATTTGCTGGACTGGTGGTAATTGTCATGGGAAACGCGCGGCGTCGGGCGTGGTCGGCGAAATCAGAAAACAATCTTCACCTGCTGGTTCAGGCAAATTTGCATTATGCGGCCGATCACGGTGGATCTTTCTGCCCCGCTCAGGACATGACGGGGTTAACCCGCTGGCATGGAGGGCGAGCAACCTTGATGGAAAAATTCAACCCCACCAAAGGCTTCCTTTATCCCTATTTGCGTGATGGTGGCGAGTCTTTGCTCTGTCCGTTTTTCCAGCAATATCCGACAAACAACGAAAGTTTTGAAACTGGCGCCGGCGACTACGGGTATAACGAGATGTATATTGGCGGCACGCCCCAAAACCCGTTTGTCCCCGAAAAAATCACTAACGTGACCAATCCTGCACGTACGATCATGTTTGCGGACACTTGTCTGCCGCGCAGCCAGGGCATCCAGGAATATCCCTTTTGCGAACCGTATCAGGCGGCAAATCACGACGGTAGTTTGGGTGCGGCGATGACACCGACAGTGCATTTCCGCAATGGCGGTCTGGCCCAGGTGGCCTGGTGTGATGGCTCAGTAACGGCAGAGCCGCCGACGCGGCTGGGTGGGGTGAATATTTATGGCGGCGACGCAGGCAAGTACCACGTAGGCTGGATTGGGCCCGCGCAGAACAACGGTTGGTGGAATCCAAAACAGGACCCGGGCCTTCACGCCGGGGAAAAATAAAACAGGCAGGCGTTTTGTTGCCTGCCTGGATATTGCCAAAGGTAGGGCGGAACAACCGCTGTCCGCCAATCCCGCAGCTGATTGATGCCATCTCGCGGATGGCCAGTGTGGGGCCGACGGAGCCTTCCTTGAGGCTCATCGGCGCACGACATCAGAATCAACCAAATTTCTTTGAGCCTTCGGCGGCTTTGACGCGCTCGCCCGAGAGGTTTTCGAGGACTGTAGCGATGAAATTAGAGCGATTGCGGTTTTCCGCGTCCGCCATTTCATCAATCTTGCCAACGAGGCCTTCGGGCAGGCTGATGGAGATCTGCGTCATGCCCGGGGCACGCGCGCGTATTTTACGTTTCTTTGCCATTTTTGTGTATTGTTGCAGGTTTGGTTTTGTGGGGATGTTGACATCGCCATTATTTGCTTAACGACGAATAAACCAAATTAATCTGTTTATGCGTAAAGTGCAAGAATTTTTTGATTCTTAATCAGTTTTTTAAATTTTTACGACCGGAAACCCGCCAACTTTTCTTAACACACTGCAATAGAAAATCTAATATGAATAATAACACCTATCCCTGCCGTGGTCTTATAACACCAATCCCTGCAGTGGAGTTGCAGTTGTTTTTGCCAATCCAGAACAATCAACCACGATAACAACTGAGTAAAGTTTCCGCGATGTCCGACGGGGTGGGCGAAATCGCAATGCCGGCGTCGCGCAATGCGGCGATTTTGGCTGCGGCCGAACCGCTGGAGCCGGAGACGATGGCGCCCGCGTGGCCCATGCGGCGGCCGGAAGGTGCCGTGGCGCCCGCGATGAATGCGGCCACGGGCTTGCGCACCTGGGCTTTGATGTAGGCAGCAGCTTCTTCTTCAGCAGCTCCGCCAATTTCACCGATAAGAATAATGGCTTCCGTTTGCGGGTCCTCGTTAAAGAGTCTGACGGCGTCGAGATGACTGGTGCCGTTGACCGGGTCGCCGCCGATGCCGATGCAAGTGCTTTGACCCAATCCGCGCGAGGTGATTTGCCAGACGGCTTCATAGGTGAGTGTGCCGGAGCGCGAAACGATGCCGACTTTGCCTGGGCGGTGGATGTAGCCGGGCATGATCCCAATTTTGCATTCGCCTGGGGTAATGATGCCGGGGCAATTCGGACCGATCAGGCGCGTATTACTGCGCAACAGGCGCTGCTTGACGGGAAGCATGTCGCGCACGGGAATACCCTCTGTAATACAAACGACCAGGGGCAGGCCCGCATCAATGGCTTCCAGCAGGGAATCGCCGGCGAAGGCGGGTGGGACAAAGACCATGGAGGCATTGGCGCCGGTTTGTTCGACTGCTTCACGGACGCTGTTAAAAATAGGCACGCGATCGAGAAACTTCTGCCCGCCGCGTCCCGGTGTCACGCCTGCGACAATGTTAGTGCCGTATTCCAGGCATTGCTGTGCATGAAAACTGCCGGCTTTGCCGGTAATGCCTTGGACCAGCAAGCGCGTGTTTTTATTGACGAGAACGCTCATGGAAAAATTCGTTTAGGATTTCAGCGCGGCCACGATTTTTTTTGCCGCGTCCGCGAGCGAATCCGCCGGGGTGATAGCCAGTCCGCTTTGCGCAAGGATTTCCCGGCCCAACTGGACGTTTGTGCCCTCGAGCCGGACGACGAGCGGCACCTTGATCTGCACGCTGCGCGCCGCGGCCACGACCCCGCGCGCGATGATGTCGCACTTCATAATGCCGCCGAAAATGTTGACAAGGATGCCTTTGACCGCCGGGTCGCTCAGGATAATGCGAAAAGCGGCGGTGACCTGCTCCTCCGTGGCGCCGCCGCCGACGTCGAGAAAGTTGGCCGGCTTTCCGCCGAAGTATTGGATAATGTCCATCGTGGCCATGGCAAGACCGGCGCCGTTGACCAGGCAGGCGATGTTACCGTCGAGCGCAATGTAATTGAGGCTGAATTTGGAGGCCTCAATTTCCTTCGGGTCCTCTTCGTTCAGGTCGCGCAGGGCTTGAATATCGGGATGGCGGTAAAGAGCGTTGTCGTCGAAAGAGACTTTGGCGTCGAGTGCCTCTACCTGGCCTGCCGGGGTCAAAATTAGGGGGTTGATTTCGACCATGGCGCAGTCTTTTTCCCAAAAGAGCTTCCAGAGACCGTCCAGTAATTTGACGAACTGTTTAACTTGTTCGTCGCCAAAACCAAGTCGGTAGCCGATTTCACGGGCTTGAAAGGCGCGCAGGCCAAGGGCGGGGTCCACATGGCGGCGGAGAATTTTTTCCGGCGTATGTTCAGCGACGTGCTCGATGTCCATGCCACCTTCGGTGGAGGCGATGATGACGGGCATTGAAACGGCGCGGTCGAGAAGAATGGCCAGGTAGTATTCCTTGGCGATATCAGTAGCCTCAGTGAAAAAGACCGTCTGCACCTTGCGACCGACCGGGCCGGTTTGGTGGGTGACGAGAGTGTTGCCGAGCATCTTGGCGGCGAATTCCCTGGCTTGGGCCGCATTGGAAGCGATTTTAACCCCGCCGGAAAATCCGTCGGTAAATTTGCCTTTGCCGCGCCCGCCGGCGTGAATCTGGCTTTTCACCACGATTTTTCCCGTTGGCAATTGGGCCAGGGCGGCATCGAGCTCGCCGGGGGTTTTGGCGACGGTGCCGCGGGCGACCGGGACGCCAAAATCGCGGAAGAGTTGCTTGGCTTGGTATTCGTGGATGTTCACGTGTACGGGGAAGTGCGTTTGGGCAAAAGGTCTTGATTGAGGAAACTTGCCCGCTTTGACAATTCTTAAATGCGGCAAGGCTCGGTCCAGAGACTATTCGCCGATGACGCGTTTCTGTTCCAACGATATTTCGGCCGCGCCTTTCCGGGCCAGTTCGAGGAGGGTATCCAGTTCTTCGCGGGAAAAAGTGGCTTCTTCGCCGGAACTTTGAATTTCGACGAAACGACCGGCCCCGGTCAGGACGATGTTAGCATCAACCTCAGCATCGCGATCCTCAAGATAGTTGAGGTCGAGGATGGGCTGGCCGCGCCAGACCCCGGCGCTGACGGCGGCGACGGAATCCGTGAAAAAACTGGCCTTGATTTTGCCGGTGGCAAGGAGTTTTTGTTCAGCAAGGCGGGTCGCCACATAAGCGCCGGAAATGGCGGCGGTGCGGGTGCCGCCGTCCGCTTGGAGCACGTCACAGTCGAGCCAGAGAGTCATGCCGGGCAGTTTCTGCAAATCCACGACGGCGCGTAGTGCGCGACCGATGAGGCGCTGGATTTCGACGGTGCGGCCATCAAGTTTGCCACGGGAAATATCGCGTTGTTTGCGGTCGAGCGTGGAGTAGGGCAGCAGGGAGTATTCGGCGGAAAGCCAGCCTCCAGGCACCTTTTGTTGCATCATCCAAGACGGCACCTTGTCCTCAATCATCGCCGCGCAGATGACGGTGGTGTCACCAAATCGCGCCAGGACGGAGCCATGCGCGTGCGGAGCGATGCCAGGCGCAAAGGAAACGGGGCGAAGTTGATTGGCCGCGCGCCCATCAGGGCGGGCAAAGGGCTGGGCGGAGTCGGCACTCATGAGTCCATTTGAAAGCGCCCTACGCTGCTACGCAACTCCTTTGCAGGGAAATATGACGCCCCACGCCAGATGTGAGCCTTACAGCATCGCCTTGGCAACTTCGACGAGGTGTTCGGTGGTGATGCCGAGTTCCTTCATCGCCACGTCGCCGGGGGCGGACAGGCCGAAACGTTCAATGCCGATGACTTTGCCTTCGGTGCCCACGTATTTGTACCACAGGCCGGTCACGCCGGCGTCGATGGCCACGCGCTTTTTACACCAACTGGGCAGGATGCTTTCGCGATATTCCCAGGGCATGCGCTCAAATCGTTCAAAACAGGGCAGCGAGACAACGCGCACACCGTTGCCGAGCTGGTTTGCGGCGTTCATTGCGTGCTGCAATTCCGAGCCACAAGCGATTAAAATCAAATTCAGGTAGCCGCCTTTTTCATATTGCGCAACATAGCCGCCGGAGAGCACACCGCCGCGCCGCCAATGCAGCGGGATGGTGGATTGCAGCGGGATGACCTGGCGCGTGAGGCAGAGGGCGGTGGGGCCGTCCGTGCGGTCGAGCGCCGCCACAAACGCGCCGGCAGTTTCTTCGGGGTCGCCGGGGCGGATGACGTCAAGGCCGGGAATGAGACGCAGCGCGGACACAACCTCCACCGGCTGATGCGTGGGGCCGTCTTCGCCGACGCCGACACTGTCGTGCGTGAAAATGTAGAACACGGGCAGCTTGGCGATGGCGGCTAGGCGGACGCTCGCGCGCATATAGTCGGCAAAGGTCAGGAACGTCGCACCGGAAGCGCGAAATACGCCGTGGTAGCCAAAGCCGTTGAGAATGGCGCCCATCGCGTGCTCGCGGATGCCGAAGTAGATATTGCGGCCGGCGCGGTTATCTTTGTCGAAGTCCCCGGCGTCCTTAATGTAATTGAGCGTCGAGCCGTGCAAATCGGCGCTGCCGGAGATAATGAGGGGCAGGCGCTTCGCGAGGGCGTTGAGCATGTCGGCGCCGGCTTTGCGTGTGGCCAGCGGCGCGGTGTTGTCCGGATACACCGGGCAACTGTCGAGCAGGTTGTCCGGAATGACGTGGTCGATGCCGGAACGGAGGAGTTCGGCCTTGTCGGGGTTGGCCTTTTGCCAGGTGGCGAAGGTCGTCTGCCATTGTTGGTAGGCAGCCTTGAGGTTTTTTTTGTGCTCGGCAAAATACGCGTGCGTTTCGGGCGAGACATAGAATTTTTCCGCGGGTAAGCCGAGGGCTTTGCGGGCGGCGTCCACGAACTTCACCCCGGCTTCGCCGTGGGCTTTTTGGGTGCCGGCGACCTCGGGAATGCCTTTGCCGATGAGAGTTTTGCAAATGATGAGTTGCGGTTGATCCTTGGCGGCGAGAGCTTTTTCGTAAGCTTTGAGCAGTGCGGCCATGTCATTGCCTTCTTTGACCGTTTGCACAGCCCACCCGTAGGCCTCAAAACGTTCCGCGGTGTCTTCGCACTGGGATTTCGCGCCCATGGCGTCGAGCGTGACGTCGTTCGAGTCGTAGAAGAGGATCAGGTTGTCGAGCCCCTGGCGACCAGCGAGCGCGGCGGCCTCGCTGGCGACGCCTTCCTGCATGCAGCCATCGCCGCAAAGCGCGACGACGTGATGGTCGAAAATTTTGTGCTCGGGAGTATTGAAACGCGCCTCAGCCATTTTCGCGGCCATGGCCAAACCAACGGCATTGCCCACGCCCTGACCGAGTGGCCCGGTGGTGGCTTCGACGCCCGGTGTGTCGCCAAATTCGGGGTGGCCGGGTGTCTTCGAGTGCAGGGCGCGGAAGCGTTTGATTTCCTCGATTGATATGTCGAAACCCGTCAAATGCAGCCAGGCGTAGAGGAACATGCTGCCATGGCCGGCGGAGAGCACAAAGCGGTCGCGGTTGATCCATTTGGGATCGTCGGGATTCACGCGCAAAGCGTGGCCGTAGAGGATGGCGCCGACTTCGGCTGCGCCCAAAGGCAGGCCAAGGTGGCCGGATTTGCAAGCAGCGACGGCGTCCATGGCCAAGCCGCGGGCCTCGGTGCAGGCGCGAGCAAGAGGTTCAGTTTTCAAAGGCATAGCGGTAAGGTTGAAGCGTGAAGGTTAACTAGAACATTCTTGAGCCGTTTCGCCAATGCAAAAACGCACCTTCGCCGCAGTCTGATTTTTCGCCTTCGTTATAAATATGCCGCTAAAATGTAATTGGCCTTTCCGCAGGCTTCAGGCAAACTGGCAATGTTATGAAAAAATCCATGATTGCGCTGGGTTGCCTGGGCATCTTTCTCCTCGTCCTGCTGGCGCTGGGCCTGTCGGTCCTCGGTTCCTACAACTCGATGGTCAGCCTCTCTCAGGGGGTGGACAGCCAATGGGCGCAGGTGCAGAATGATTATCAGCGTCGCTTTGACCTGATTCCCAACCTCGTCTCCACCGTTTCCGGTGCGGCGAACTTCGAGAAGTCCACGCTTACAGCCGTGACTGATGCCCGCGCTTCCGTCGGCCAGGTTAAAATTGACCCGAGCAAGGCGCCAACGGACCCAACGCAACTGGCGGCTTTCCAGAAGGCGCAGGACGGCCTGTCGTCCGCCTTGTCGCGCCTTTTGGTGGTTTCGGAGAATTATCCCGCGTTGAAGGCCACGGCCAACTTTCGCGATTTGCAGGCCCAGCTCGAAGGCACGGAAAACCGTATTGCCGTTTCGCGGCGGGATTTTAACAACGCCTGCCAGGGTTACAATACCGCCATCAAGCAATTTCCCGGCGTATTGATGGCGGGGATGTTCGGCTTCCAGCCCAAGCCCTATTTCGAGGCCCAGGCTGGCGCTGAAACCGCGCCCAAGGTGAATTTCAATTTCGGTTCGACCGCTCCGTCCGCCACTGCTCCCTGAACCCGTCATGCGCCGCTGGCTATTTGTCTTGGTGGCCTGGCTGGGTGCCAGCTCCTCGCTTTGGCCAGCAGAGACCATGCCGCCCAAGCCGGATCGGTATTTCAATGATTACGCCGGGGTAGTTTCGGCATCGGTGGCCAGCAGTCTTAACAGCCAGTTGGAGGATTTTGAAAAACAGACCTCGAATCAGGTCGTGGTGGCGATTTTCCCAAAGATGCAGTCGGACTCATTGATTGAAGATTACACAAATCGGGTTGCGAGGAGCTGGGGAACTGGCAATAAAAAAACTAACAACGGAGTCGTTTTGTTTGTTTTCATTCAAGACCATCATGCTTACATCCAGGTTGGTTACGGGCTGGAAGGCGCGCTACCCGATGCGTTGTCTAATCAAATCATCGAGAACGAAATCACCCCTAAGTTTCGCAACAACGATTACAATAGCGGGCTGACGGCGGGTGTCACCGCCATTCTTCAGGCAGTCAAAGGCGAGTATAAGGGTAATGGAAGAACCGTGGGTGAAAACCA
>Ga0206999_10205_pt1 | contig 14591 bp, 13 predicted proteins | sample Alteio_BWMinCont_92_FD_153482 | JGI IMG/M metagenome (GOLD analysis project Ga0206999, IMG submission 153482) | Enriched cells from forest soil in Barre Woods Harvard Forest LTER site, Petersham, Massachusetts, United States -... | ecosystem: Environmental > Terrestrial > Soil > Temperate forest >...
GCCGCTCCGCCACAAATCATAACCTCCTCTACCCTGTAGGCTGCCCGGAAAATTCTGAAAATGTACAGGCGTCAATTGCAGATCAAAGGCGGCACGGCTGGAAACTAACAAAGGAGAACGACGATGATGGAAAAAACGATTCGAAGTTCGATCAAGATGTTTCTGGTTGGTTCGATAGTACTGTTGAGTTGCATCTTTCCCAGCATTGTTAACGCCCACTCATATTTTAGCGGCACTGTTACGTTGCCTTACGAGGTTCGTTGGGGCCAAGCAATGCTTCAGCCGGGAGATTACTTAATTCGTATCGGTTCGCTCAATCAGCCAGCACAGATATATTCTAAGACCAGCGACCATATGTTTTTTACATCCGCAATGTTCACCGATCTGAACAGCAAAGGCAAAACCCGTCTGATTGTCACAGCGGACGGGAACAAGCACGTAGTCAACTCCTTGAACATGCCACTTTTCGGCATCTCATTGATTTACAAACCACTTACCAAGATCCAACGCGAGAACATAGCCAAGGCAGACCACATGCGAGATCAGATCGCGGTCACAGCTTTGAAGTAGGATTTTACAATATGGTGGATTAGATCTATCGAACGAGGGGTGAGTCGCTAGCCTCACCCCTTCTCCGCGTTGTGGTTCTGTCAGGGCCAAACGTGACGGCCCCATATTGGAGTCTGATGAAAAAATCAACACGCAGCCGGACCGCGTGAGGAGATCGATCAGACCCAAGGTCATAAGGTGGCGCCAATCCTCAGGGAAATTCGATCCTGCGTTCGCTTGATCGACATGCCGCACGGGTAGTCTTCGTAGCGGCCCCGATTTTCTCCATTTTCAAAGGCCTAGGATTTTTTTTGCATCGGTCCAGCCGGGGACAAGAGGCATTTTGACGTCTGCGCATGGGTGTGTTAGCATCCCGGTCGTTGGGCGTATAACCTAACTCCCTATAATGAATAAGCTTGGCTTTGGGTCGCGAATCCGCTTGTGGGTACCGTTGATCGGTTCGGCTCTCTCACTTTGCCTGATTACGCTTGCGATTACGCCGATCTTGTATTCACAATCGGAAGGTCCTCTGCGAGTAGCCCCACGCACCGAATCCATTGGAGTATCTCCTGGCGACGCCCATGTTAAGCCCCTGCGGGTCCACGTGAGCGTGGTGCTTGTACCCGTCGTGGTAGCCGACTCGATGAACCATCCCATCCTTGGACTGGAAAAGCAGAACTTCGTGCTTTCCGAAAACGACGAGCGGGAGGAGATCCAATATTTCTCCGCAGAGGACTCCCCAATTTCAGTGGGGTTGCTCGTAGACGTCAGCAAGAGCATGACCGACAAGGTTGATGCTGAGCGCGAAGCCGTATCGGAGTTTTTCAAGAATGCGAATCCAGAAGACGACTATTTTGTCGTTGCCTTCTCAACCCGTCCCCAAATGCTCACTGATGTGACTCAGTCGATCGGTACGATTGAATCGAAATTGGGGGCGGTTGTACCAAACGGAAGCACCGCGATGCTGGATGCGATTTCTGAAGCAATGACCCGACTGCGCTCGGCAAAGTATAAGCGGAGAGCACTTCTGATCATATCCGATGGCGGCGACAATAGTAGCCACCACAAATATAGAGAAATTAAGAACCTGGTTCGCGACTCGGACGTGGAGGTTTACGCGATCGGGTTATTTGATACGGCTTTCTTCAAGACCTATGAAGAGTTCATGGGCAAGAAATGGCTAAGTGAAATCACTGACGCGACGGGTGGCCGCACAGTCACCATAGATAACGTTTCGAAAATGGGCGAAGCGGCCGCGGCGGTAAGCACCGAGATGCGAAGCCAGTACGTGCTCGGGTATCGACCGAGCAATACTCTGACGGACGGAAAGCGGCGGCAAATCAAAGTGCGGGTGATCAATCCGTCAGCAAGCGATGCGCAACTGCAAGCCTACTACAAAAGAGGATACGTCATCCCGAAGGAAAAATAGGCTTTCGCTCTCTTCCATGCCACGCCCCCTCACCAAAAGTTTTTCAGTGTCATAATACAAGCTACCTTATTTCGTACCGACCACATGTTCTCACCTCACTCCGGACTAAATGTGTTTGCTCGCACACATTGCAGTTTGGACTTGGGTTAGCAGCAGCCTCGCAAAGTGCCTTCCATGCATAATTTACTAGAAGTTTTCATTTCCCTCCAAGTTTCTCCATAGGCACTGACAGTTTTGACAGTTCCCGGCCAGCCGGAGGTTCCTTATGCTCCTGCGTGTGAAAAACTGGGGGGACACGGATTGCACTCGTCTTGGATGCAAGTCTCGAAAAACGTGTGCAATCTCTTGGTTCCTAGATTGCTCTCTAGCATCGAGAAAAACCTGTCCATGGAAATAGTGGTGTGTTGCCGATCTCAATTTCGTCTGGAAACGCTGAGATCGATCCTGAAGTCCAAGAGGAGAAAAACATGAAGATCAGAACAGTCTTGCTGGTGGGAGTCGTCTTGCTCATGGGGAAATCCGCGTTTGCTCAGGAGTACTCGAAGTTGGAGATCCCCGTGGATTACAGTTATGCTCGCGGGAATGGGGCTAATATCGCACCTTTCTCTTTGAACGGCGGTGGTGGCGGTATTGTCTATAACTTCAATCGATTTTTTGGGATCAAGGGTGACTTGCAAGGTTACGGGAGCACCACAAGAGTGTTCAGCAATTTAGTCGTCGTAAACCCTCTTATCTCGAATACAGTAATCCCACAAGTCAGTGTTAACGGCAACCTCTTTACCTACATGGGTGGGCCACAGCTCAGGCTCCCTACGCACACCTTCAAGCCGTTCGCTGAATTCCTTTTTGGCGGAGCGCATACAAACACGTATACGAACTTGGTCAAGGCAACGGGCTCTACTGTGGGACCGAATAACAATGCCTTTGCCATGGCCATTGGTGGTGGATTCGACATTCGAGTGAGCAAGACAATATCCATCCGTCCCTTCCAGATGGATTATTTGCTTACCCGCTTTGGAACCTCTCTCATTCCGGGAGGTAACCACAATCAAAACAACTTCCGGTACATGGCTGGAATTAACTTTACTTTCGGAGAGTGATCGTCTGCAAAGTGACAGGGGGCTGTGGACGTACAATGGGATAAAATCCCAAACCCAGCTCCCTCTAACAAATTGCTCTTCTGACAGACTACCATCTCACGTTGCACCTGCTCTCCCTTGAAGTAGATTCAGCATCTGAGGCATGCCAAGCTAGAATCCTATCAGGGCTCGCCGACATTCTTGTTTCGTTGGCTATCTTCCCAATCTCTGATGCAATGGAACAATTGCGCCAAATGGACAGGAATGTTCATTCATGCATTGTCTTGAATGTCGCCGTAGTCCTCTTCATGCGGGCAGGCAACAACGCAAAGAAACCTATTATTAGGGGTTTCCCTGCGAGGACGGATTACAACGCGGCCGAGTCCCTCAGCTGTTTTGAGTCCACGATTCAATATCCCAGAAGGAATCGACGAGAACTGCTCCTCGTTTACGGAATATAAGAGAATTAACCAATTGTCCCCCGACTATCCTGCACGTATGTGGAGCAGTCCAAACGCTAAAGTCTGTGAATTTTGACAGGTGCACATCCTTGGTCAAAACATTACAAGCAGATTGGTAGCGGGGAATGCAGATAAAGAGACCTCACCATCGATGCTTCTTCCAGGTATCCGCTTTTGCTGCGTGTATTCTAATTTCGGCCGCAGCGCTCTCTCAAACACAGGGCCCGATCAAACCCCCGATTGAACCTCCCGCCTCGGGGGTGAAAGCAAACGGAGAGATCAAAGTCGACGTTGATTTGACGCTAGTAAATGTGACGGTGACTGATCCGCTGGACCGTCTCGTCACGGGGCTTGGAAAAGAACATTTTCGCGTGTTTGAAAACGGCATCGAGCAGGAGGTTCTCACGCTCTCGAGCGAGGATGTGCCCGTGTCGATCGGGCTAGTTTTCGACATGAGCGGCAGCATGTCGGACAAGGTCGAAAAGGCTCGCGAGGCCGCCGTGCAATTCATGCGCACGGCAAATCCGCGTGATCAATTTTTTCTGGTGAGTTTCAACGACCGCGCCGAATTGACCAGCAGCTTCACCAACAGCGTGGATGAGTTGCAAAACCGGATGATGTTTACCGCTTCGCGAGGGCGCACCGCGCTCCTCGATGCCATCTATCTCGGGCTCAGCCAGATGAGGGGTGCACGCAACAACAAACGGGCCCTGCTCCTCATATCGGATGGAGGAGATAATCATAGCCGGTACAATGAAAGCGATATTAAGAACTATTTGAAAGAAGCCGACTGCCAGCTTTACGCAATTGGCATCTTCGATCCGATCGGCATTCGTTCCCGAACGCCTGAGGAACTGGAAGGGCCCTCGCTGCTTTCCGAGATGACGGAAATGACCGGAGGCCGCGTCTTTCCGGTGGGAAATCTAGGCGAATTGCCCGACATTGCCGCGAAGATCGGAATGGAGCTCCGAAACCAATATGTTCTGGGATACAAATCCTCCAACCCCCAACACAACGGCGCGTGGCGAAAGATCAAAGTGAAGCTGCGCCCTCCAAAGGGACTTCCTTCTCTCAGGGTATACGGAAAGACAGGGTACTACGCGCCTGCTGACTAGCCGTCTTGGGCTTTCTCTTCATGACGTCTGCACGAGATTTTCCAGGGGGCAATCAATTTCAAAAGCTGTTTGTTCTGACAGTCGCGTAGCTGTTCACCAAGCATTACAAGAGGTTGGTTGAGGGGCTGTTCCTGAACGCCGAACCGATCTGGTCTCAATTCGATTGTTCCTCACACCAGAGAGGGTTGTTGCTCCGTCCCGCCGACAAGGTCATTCCTCTCTCAGAAATGAGGTTGCAATGGGCAACACAATCCATCCCTGCCATCTATTCATCTTTGGACTCACGCTAGTCTCCCTCTTTGCAGCGGACACTGCAATAGCGCAGCACGAGGGCACAACAAAACAAGACCTGCCATCTAATAACTTGATCGCAGTCCCCTCCGACTTGAAACCTCCGGCGGAAAATACACGCAGCAGTTTATATCCGTGGGCCCCACCGGATATTGATGCATTACAGCCCCCGGTTGCGGAGGCTGCAAGTTGCTCGTTACCTGATGTTGTTTCCCAGGCCGGTTTGCGCGTTCAAGAACTTGTCCACAATTTGGATCGATTCTCCGCGACAGAAGTCATTCAACACCAACCAGTCAATCGTTCCGGCAAACTGCAACGTCCCGAAATTCAAAAGTATAACTACGTGTATTCAATGAAGGAAGGATCGGATGGATACATGATTTCGGAAGAGGATCGCGATCTTGGCAGGAGCCCGAACGGATTCCCCGATCAAGTTGCGACGATAGGAAGTACCGGCCTTGTACTTATTTTTCATCCAAACTACGTAAAGAACTTCCGCATGAGCTGTGAAGGGCTGGGAGATTGGCACGGAGAGCCTGCCTGGCAGATTCGGTTTGAGGAGATGCCTGATCAACTACATAGGATGAGTAGCATCGTCATGGGTGGAACGGCTTACGACGTAAGGTTGCGCGGCATAGCATGGATTCTGCAGGATTCCTATCAGGTGGCTCATTTGGAGATTGACCTTGCTGAGACAATTCCCAAGATTCGCCTTCGGTTGGATCATCAGATAATCGACTTTCTACCTGTGTCCTTTCCGCAGAGTGACACCAAAATCTGGCTGCCGTCGAGCGCCGAACTTTACTTGGACTTTCGAGGCCACCGATTCTATCGAAGACTCAGCTACCTGGAGTTCAAGCTTTTCTCGGTAAAGATACAAGAACAGTTTGGTAAGCCACGGTAACACGTCAAGATCTTTGAGCATGTATCGCATGAGTCGAAAGCGATGGATTGGAACGATTTTCATGCGCCTGTTGAAAATAATTGAACACCAGTGATGGTTCGATGGAAGAAATAAAAGCTCCCGCTGAGGCTGGAATTGGTCTGTTAGTTCTGCCAGTCGTGGGGCGTCACCTCAGGTGGTACGAATGGCTGAGGCCTCGATTTATCGGTGAAAGGGTGAAACGGGATGAACGGAGAGAATTCTTCTGTGTTCCGCAGGGCTTCCGCCATGAAGGAATTGCCTCCCACGTCCCAAACGGTGGGTTCCACGCCGATGTCCAGCCGAAACTACCGGTCTATCCTTATCAGTTCCATAGTCCTGTTGCTGGCAGTGCTGCTTGGACTAGAGATGAAGTCCTCTTGGCTAGAATCTCACTTGCTAGCTGCAATTGCCAGGAGACTCACGTTTTCCTTGGGACAAGGCGCAAGCGATGCGATTCAGTATTCCAGTACCGGTCCTTACGATGAAAGACTGGGGTACTCGCGCCTTCCCAACTTCATGACTCATCTGAAAGCATCAGGATTTCAGTTGGAGTCCCAAGCGCGCGAATCGAAAATGTATACACTCTTAGCAAAGCTACACATATATGCCATTTACAAGGAAAAGGGACAAGCGGGTCTGGAAATACTGGACCGAAACAGGAAACCGTTTTACACGTCCCGATACCCTTCGCGAGCCTACGGAGACTTTTCTCAGATTCCGCCGATCGTCATCAGCACCGTTCTGTTTGTCGAAAATCGGGACATTCTCGACCCGAATCATCCCTACCGAAATCCCGCAATCGGTTGGGGGCGACTCTCTCGAGCAATGCTGGACTTTGGGCTCCATCAGATCGATCACAAGCACCCCGTGATCGGGGGCAGCACATTAGCCACGCAACTGGAAAAAATGCGCCACTCCCCGGGCGGCAAAACTCACTCGGTGGAAGAGAAGCTTCGGCAGATCACGACAGCTTCTCTGCGCGCTTATCAAGGCGGGCCAGAGTCATTATCCGAACAGCAGCGCATCGTGCTTGACTACATTAACTCCATCCCAATGGCTGCGACTCCGGCCGAAGGAGAAATAACCGGACTAGGTGACGGGCTCCAGGCTTGGTACGGCGCCAACTTTTCGACAATTAATTTCCTGTTGAACTCTCAGGAAGAAGCCTTGGACGAGGAACAACAAAGGCAGAGAGCGAGAGCGTATAGGGAAGTTCTTTCGTTGTTCCTCGCGCTGCGGGCACCTTCTCAATATCTCATCCGGGAAATTGGAGCGCTGGGCACGCAAACCGACCGCTACCTCATATTGCTTTGCAAGCAGGGGATAATTTCCAAACGACTGCGCGATCTGGCGCTCGCTGAGCATCCTGCCTTACGTCCATCATCGGCGGACAATGAGAGAACACGTTTTGTAAATAACAAGGCCCCAGATGCTGTGCGCGCGGCTCTTCTGCCACTACTGGGTCTCAAGGACACCTATGCTCTCGATCGGCTAGATCTTTCGGTGGGCACGACCATTGACGATGGGGTCGAGCAACAGGTCAAGGAATTCCTCGTCGGCCTAAAGGATCCGGAACAAGTAAGAAAGATCGGCCTGCAGCAATACCAGTTGTTGGCTGAAGGTGACCCGAAGGCGATGATTTATAGCTTTCTTCTTTATGAACGCGCGGCCGAGGGGAACGTACTGCGGGTCCAGACCGATGATTACGACCAGCCACTGAATATCAATCAGGGAACTAAACTCCAGCTAGGTTCAACAGCGAAGCTGCGCACTTTAATCAATTACCTGGAGATCGTGGAACAGTTGCACGATTTGTACCACGAGATGTCATCAGAAGAAATCAGTGCGGTCAATGTCGCGCCAGAGGATCACATAACTGCGTGGGCAATCAACTATCTCTCGACGACGAAGGAAAAACATCTGGTATCAATGCTCCAGGCGGCCCTGGACCGGAAGTATTCGGGAAACCCTTCGGAAGGCTTCTTTACTGCAGGGGGGCTGCAGTCCTTCGCGAATTTCGATTCGACGGAAAACGACTGGGTCACGACCGTCCGGCAAGCATTCGAACAGTCCGTGAATCTGGCATTCATCAGGCTTATGCGTGACATCGAACAATACTACCTGGCAAGAATACCTGATACATCACTTATCTGGAGGAGCAGCTCAAGTGATCCAGTCCGCAATCGCTACCTCGCGAGATTCGTGGACGAGGAAGGCCGCATCTTCCTGAGCGGTTTTTACGAGAAGTATTACGGTCAGAGCGAAGACCAGTCGCTGCAAATCTTAGTTCGGGGAATTAACCCTACATCGCAGCGGTTGGCGGCGATTTACAGATTTGTTCGGCCCGAGGCGAATTTAGACCAATTCTCAGAATTTCTGCGAGGGCGCCTGCCAGCAGAATCGCTGTCCGGAAACAAAATTGAGAATCTCTACGTAGCATACGGGCCCGATAAATTCAGCCTTACCGATCGCGGTTATCTGTCTCACGTACATCCGCTGGAAATCTGGCTACTGAATTACCGCGAACAGCATCCTCACGCGACGCTCTCGGAGGTCATTTCCAAAAGCGCGAATCAGCGGCAAGAGGTTTATTCGTGGCTGTTCCACACGCGACATAAGAGTGCGCAAGACCGCCGGATCAGGATGGTGCTGGAGGAAGATGCATTTAAGGAGATCTGGTTGGCGTGGAAGCGACAAGGCTATCCGTTTGACTCGCTGGTACCTTCCTACGCTACAGCGATTGGAGTTTCCGGGGATACTCCGGCAGCGCTTGCGGATTTGATGGGCATCATCTTGAATGGAGGGATACGCTACCCCAACGTGACCGTCCGCGATTTGCGATTCGCCCAGAATACGCCCGTAGAGGCTCTGTTGCGCCGCAAACCTACTGTTGGGCAGCGCGTGCTGTCGCCCGAGATCGCTTCGCTGGTTCATCAGGAATTGATCGAGGTTGTGGAAAAGGGAACAGCCCGTCGAGCCCAGGGAGGAATCAGACTCGGCGACGGCACTGTCATTCCGGTAGGTGGTAAGACAGGCACAGGCGATAACCAATTTAAGGTGTATGGCCTAGGTGGATACCCAATCAGTTCACACGCAGTCAATCGCACGGCCGCATTTGCGTTTCTGGTCGGTGATCGTTTCTATGGGACTGTATTGGCGTTCGTTCCCGGAAAATCAGCCGAAGATTACGAGTTCACAAGTTCCTTGGCTGTGCAGATATTTAAGGATCTGGAGCCAACGATTAAGCAGCTATTGGAAAGGAAAGAAGAATAATCGGGCGGATGAAAGTAATTCCTAATGGCGCAAACGGTCTTCGAAGCTCAATCCAACAGACCAAACGAGACCAGCCTCCCGGCCACGTAAAATCTGTCTTGACGATTGAGCCCGCACCGGTTCGATTCTTCACCGGTCTTGAAAAAAGTGAAATCACTGTGATTTTGACCGCGGCGACTCGACGAAAACTTAAAGAAGGGGAAATCGTGGCCAGAGCGGATGAACCCGCGTCCCACTTATTTCTCGTAAGAGATGGCTGCGTGGACTATTTCGTCGTGACCAGCGATGGGCGAGAGATTCTACTGAGGCGGCTCGTATCAGGGAATATTTTTGGAGTGGGCGCATTTCTTTCCCAGCCTGTCGGTTATGTCGGGACATCCAAGGCTGTCCACAACGGCGAGGTATATGTGTGGGAGCACGCGGTTATCCGCCAGCTTGCGAAAGCATATCCGCCGCTGAGCGAAAACGCCCTCCGAACCTTATTGCGCTACATTGCTTTGTTCGCAGAAAGGCACATCGCGCTTGTGACCAAACCTGCTCAAGAAAGGCTCGCGTTTGCGTTGACGAGTCTAGGGTCCAGAGCGGGACATGTGGTTTCCTCTGGAGTGGAAATCAACATCAAAAATGAGGACCTGGCTTCTCTTGCCGATGTAAGCCGCTTCACCACGAGCCGATTCATGCAAGAGTGGGAGCGCAAAGGTGTCTTGGAAAAGAGTCGCGGAAAAGTCCTCATTCAGTCACCTGAAAAGCTACTCGCCTAGGGTCAGCTGAATCTTAACATTTCCTATGCCCCTGGCTCTTGTAGCGAATAGCGCCCAAAACTGGGACTTATTAACTTGAAGGAGCACTGAGTGAAGGGCACATTCTTGATAAGTGGGCGCCACATTAGAACCTCGACAAAGTTTATCGGGGGAAGAATTGTCGAAAATTGCATCGGTTGTCGACAGGCACACGCTACATAGTGGGGGTTCACAAAGGGCTCGCCAGAACCGACTGCTTGCGTCGCTGCCGGATGAAGAGTTCGAGAGGCTTCGTCCGCACCTTGCACCTGATGCGTTGCAGTACAAATGCCCGCTCTACGAAGCCAATGAGCCTATTAAATTCGTCCATTTCATCGAGACCGGTGTCGCCTCGCTTGTAAACACCATGATGAACGGCGATGCGGCCGAGGTAGGTACGATCGGCAATGAGGGCTTCGTTGGGATCCCAGTGCTATTCGGTGACAAGCAGGCGCCCACAAGGGTCTACATGCAGGTTGGTGGTGCAAGCCTGAAAATGAAAGCGGATCTGTTTCGAGCCGAGATGGAGCGGAACGTCTATTTGCAAAAGACTATGCTCCACTATGCCCACGCATTCTTTAACCAAGTCGCGCAATCCGCTGCCTGCAATACATTTCATCATTTGGAACAGAGGTGTTGCCGCTGGCTCTTGATGACGCAGGATCGAATGCAATCGTGCGAATTCCCGCTCACACAGGAGTTTCTCGCCATGATGCTCGGAGTGCGACGGGCGGGCGTAACGGACGCGGCCAGCGCGCTCAAACGGGCTGGGCTCATCAGCTACGCGCGCGGCTGTGTCACCGTCCTCGACCGCTCCGGATTGGAGAAGCGCAGCTGCGAGTGTTATGGCGTCACTAAAAGAGAGTTCGATCAATTGCTCGGCTTCGTTTCTGCAAGCGTGTCAAGATCAAGCGAGCCTTCCGCCAGAGACTCGCTCCTGAAGCCATTAAGACAGCCTTAATCATGATATTCTCAGCGATCACCCTGCCAGAAACCTAACTAAACTACAGATTTCCATTCCTGCCGCACTCTCAACTGAATTCTTTTCCTGGCAGTTCAGAATTAAGTTCAATTGTTCAACGACGGGAATTGAAGGTAGCGACTGCCGTGGCGGCTTTGGTCCGGTTCCGTACAGACGTGGGAGCAACTGCTTTTGTATAAGATATCCAAGAAATGGTTTGATGATTAAGCTCGTCGAGCAGTTTTCGAGCGTCCTTTATGGGGAGGACGAATCGTGACAAAGATGTTGCAGAGTTATTTTTACTAAATCCATGTTTCGTCGATACGTATATCCTAGGCAATATTATTTCGCTCGGTTGATTGCCTTCGGGCAACGACATCTACTTGTCCCTCGTATTAAATGTACTGTCAAGGAGTCAGGCAGCTAGTTCGGAGGGAAAAGATGATGGGCGCAAAAGTACTGCGAGTTCTAATTGCAGATGACCATGAAAAATGCCGCTGGGCAATGGCGCACCTTCTTGGTGTCGAATGTAATGTGGTCGCCGCAGTAGCCGATGGAAGAGAACTCGTCGATGCCGCGATATCTCTCCTACCCGACGTTATCGTGACCGATATTTCCATGCCCATGCTTACCGGCATACAGGCGATGGATGAACTCTTCGAAAGGGGGTTTGATATTCCATTTGTCCTGGTCAGCAGCGGCATTTCTGGAGCCGAGGATTTCATCAAGCGAGGTGCGATGGCTTTTGTGAATAAGATCGATATGGGGTATGACTTAGTCGTTGCTGTCTTCTCGGCTTCTCTTGGGCAGGTTTGTGTTTCGCGCAGTGCGGAAGAAAGGCGTTCCACAGCGCTGAGGTGCGCGTGAAGACCTATTAGAAATTAAGATGGATGGTTGATTCATCCTAGGAGTAAAACCATGGGGGCGCAATCGATTCAGCTAAATCCTCACCAGCGCAGCGCAGAGGCCAGAAATCTTGAGGAGGGGCTGCGGCGGAAAATCGTCGGGCAGGACGAAGCCGTCCAGGCCGTGATCGATTTGTATCAAGTGTTTCGCGCTGGCCTCAACTCTCCAGGCCGACCATTGGGGAATTTGCTTTTTCTTGGCCCGACGGGCGCAGGGAAAACCCGCATGGTCGAGGCTTCCGCCGAAGTGTTGTACGGCGATCCACAGGCGGTGATAAAAGTGGACTGCGCGGAATTTCAGCATTCCCATGAAATCGCAAAGTTGATCGGCTCCCCGCCGGGATATTTAGGACACCGCGAGACTCGCCCAGTCATCACTCAGGAAGCGCTCGAAAGACATCACACCGAGGAACTAAAAATCAGTTTCCTGATGTTTGACGAAATCGAAAAGGCGTCCGACGCACTTTGGCAATTGTTGCTTGGCATTTTGGATAAGGCGACGCTGACACTAGGTGACAACCGGCGAGTGGATTTGTCGCGGACCATGATTTTCATGACGTCAAACCTCGGTGGCAAGGAAATCACTGACTTGATGACCAGCCGAATGGGGTTTGCCCCAACAATGCCTGAGAGCGAGCGGCCGCAGCTGGACGTAAAGGTTGGTCGAACGGCGCAGGCCGCGGCCAAAAGGAAATTTGCCCCGGAATTTATGAATCGGATCGACAAGGTGGTAGTGTTTCGTTCGCTGCGGTCCGAGCAACTCAACGAGATTTGCGAAATCGAGTTAGAAATGGTCCAGCAACGAGTGCTTCAGGCTGCCAAAGAACGATTTCTATTCCAGGTAACGCAGCCAGCGAAGGATTTTCTGCTCCGCGAAGGGACCAACATGCAATACGGCGCGCGGCATTTGAAGCGCGCGATCGAGCGCTATTTGACCTGTCCCTTGGCGAGTTTGCTTGCAACTGAACAGGTGCGATTGGACGACGTAATTTCAATCGATTGGGACGGCAAAGAGAACAGCCTTAAGTTCTGGAGAGAGGACGTCGGAGCTCTCTCGCCAGTATGTTCGCAGGTGCCGGAGCCAATCGCTCAGGCCGCTGTCGCCGGTTCCGATAGTCGCGGGCTTACTTTGCCAGCTCTAAAAATCGAGATTGCGGAAAATCCATTGGCCGACGGAAATGCCAGTACTGCCATCCATAAACAAAGTAGACAGCGCGCAATTGTGGACCAACCAAAACCGAAGACACAAGTCGAGCGCGCCCTCGTTATTTCGAGCCCTCATTCATGATCGGCCGGGAAGCGCTTGTTAGGCGGCATGGTTACAACGCCACTTTTCAGCGGCACGCCGGCTCTGAATCTGAAGAAGGATGCGAGGAAACCGCTAAGGGAAATGTCGCCTAATAATCTTACCTGGTCGTGGGAGCGATCCGGAATTTGATCCTACGTCATAAGGAGGCCAGCCTGTGAAACGGATTCGTCAATTGTGTGCGCCTATCAGTCATTTAAGAAATGTGTTGATTGTCGTCTGCATTCTCATCTTCGCTGGCTCTGCCGGCAACGCGCAATCTTTTATACCCGCGACGCTGCCGTCAGAGAGCAACGAGAAGCACGTGATCTCTGTGACCTCGGAACTCGTTGTTCTCCCCGTGAACGTGACAGACACAAATGGAAATTTTGTTTCCGGCCTGACCGAGAATGATTTCCGCGTCTATGAGGAAAAACGGCTCCAAGATCTTGCGCTGTTTCAACGAGAAGATGCCCCCGTGAGTGTAGGCCTAGTCGTAGACCACAGCGGCAGCATGGAACTCAAGCTGCCAAATGTGATTACGGCTATTTCGTCGTTCGCACACTCTGGCAATCCCGAAGACGAAATGTTTGTTGTGGATTTTAACGACAATGTTGTGATCGAGCCTCTGGATGGAAAGCCATTCACAAACAGTTCCGTAGAACTCCGAAAGGCGGTTGATGCCGTTTCCGCGCACGGTCGGACGGCCTTGTATGATGCCGTGGCGGAAGGGCTAAATCATCTTCAATTGAGTCATTTGCAGAGAAAAGCCCTGATTGTAATCAGTGATGGAGGGGATAACGCCAGCCATTCCAAGCGGTCCGACATTCTAGCGCTCGCCCGGCAATCACAAGTGATGATCTACTCCATAGTATTAGAAGACGAGTTTACGAAGGAACAAGATCCTAGCCTGCTTCGCCAATTATCAGAGGATACAGGTGGTGTTGCTTTTTTCCCCGAATCTCAACAATCGGTCGTTGATTCGTCTGCGCAAATTGCTGCGGATCTTCGAGAGCAGTACGTCCTTGGATTTGTGCCTGAAAAGCATGCGAGTGGAAACTTGTTTCACAAGGTTCGGGTCAAGGTGACTACACCCAAAAATGTAAAATTGCATATCCGAACACGAGCTGGCTACTCCCTTGCGAGCGAGGGAGCGGCCCTTGCCCAGGTGGAAGAGAATACTGCTATGACTTCATTCTCTCGCGGCGCAAATAAAACGAATTTGCGGTAATCCATCTCCAATATTTCCATTCCTTTTCAGTAACTGACTTCGTGTTTGCTAAGTCCAGCTTCCGCGCTGTCAGACAACTGATAGGGCCCCTTAATAATGAATCACCTGACATCCCAGCGACACGAATTGAATCATTCGGGCAGCCGCATCCGGCACTAGTACGTTTGGCTCTGGATCCATGTGAGCGTAGGATAATTTGTCCTGCTCTAATTCGCTGTCAGGGACGATGATGTGAACTCCTGAAGCCTTCAATTCGTGTACCAATCTGGTAATCTGGGCGGGTCTACCGTTCGAGTCGGATAGTGCAT
>Ga0206999_10192_pt2 | contig 14546 bp, 19 predicted proteins | sample Alteio_BWMinCont_92_FD_153482 | JGI IMG/M metagenome (GOLD analysis project Ga0206999, IMG submission 153482) | Enriched cells from forest soil in Barre Woods Harvard Forest LTER site, Petersham, Massachusetts, United States -... | ecosystem: Environmental > Terrestrial > Soil > Temperate forest >...
ATCCTTCCGGGAGTGTCTGCACATGGTCGCCGTGACTATTCCAGACTCGCAAGGACGAGGTTCGCCGGATTGGCAGGGAATTGGGCCTGCCGGAGGAGATTTTGGTGAAACACCCGTTTCCGGGACCAGGACTGGCGGTGCGGCTGCTCGGGGAGGTCACCAGTCCACATCTGGTAACCCTCCAGGATGCTGACGCCATCGTGGTTGAGGAAATCCGGCGAGCCGGGCTGTATAACAAGGTGTGGCAAGCATTTGCGGTACTTTTGCCGGTGCGAAGCGTGGGGGTCATGGGGGACGGCAGAACCTACGGGTTGACTGTGGCGGTGAGGGTCGTAGAGTCCGACGACGCTATGACGGCTGATTGGGTGAAGCTACCCGGGGAAGTACTAGAACGTATCTCGACTCGTATCGTAAACGAAGTGACGGGGGTCACCAGGGTCGTCTATGATATTAGTTCCAAACCACCTAGCACGATCGAATGGGAGTAAGTTTTGCCGGGATGGCGTCTAAGGCACGGAGAGGGTTTGCGACACTGGGAACGAGACTTTGCTAGAAATTTAAAGGGCGACAAGAAAACAGGCCGCGCAGCGGGTATGCGTGGCCTGTCCCGTAAGATGCCATGAACCAGCACTGTCGACAACCGGAGAAATGCAATCGCGGAATTACCGGTTGGCCATTTTCTGGGCCATGTAAAGAATGAGCTTGCGATCCCCATCTTCGACTTTGCTCAGCAAGCGGCGAAGCTTGTTGAGAAAGCGTGCGTCTTTGCCGACACTGCCCCAGGCGATGTCGTCAGACGACTTGCGCTTGGGGAGATTCGGCAACTGCGGCGGTTCCTCACCGTCATAAAAGAGTTGATAGAGTGGGCACTCGAGAGCGCGAGCCAGCTTCTCCAACGTTTCGATGGCCGGGACAGTATGACCATTCTCAACACGGGATATGTAACAACGAAGCAGGCCGGTACGCTTCTCGATGTCGCCCTGGGAGAGTTTCTTTTCTTCGCGGAGTGCGCGAAGGCGGTCACCAATAATCATGAAGGTATTATTTCATGTAGGTAAGAGGGGAGCAAGCGAAAGTTTTGGGCAGAAAGTGAAACAAATGATGCAGATGCCGGCAACCCGGAGATATTAGCCGTAACCAAAAGACCATGGCGCGCGTCCCAAAAGTGGAGCCTTTCGACCTGTCCCCCGCGGTGGGAGCTGTGCAGGGGCACGCCCCCAAAGCTGCTGGTGCGACACTCGACCGGGACCTGGTCCGGCGGGCGCAAGGAGAGGACAAGGAGGCGTTCGAGGAGCTTGTCCGGCGACATCAACACCGCGTGTTTGCCGTAGCCGGAGGGATTCTACGAAGGCGCGAGGATGTGGAAGACATCGCGCAGCAGGTCTTTGTGAAGGCGTATTTCTCGCTGAAGCGGTTTGACCAGCGAGCGGCATTCAGCACCTGGCTGTATAAGATCACGGTGAATGAGTGCTGGGACCTGCTGAGGAAAAAGAAGGTCCGGCCGCTGGTATACGAATCGGATCTGAGCGAGGAGCAAGCCAGGCAGGTGATCACGTCCGGGGAAAAAGTGAATCCGGGGCCGGATATCAGCGAGAAGTTGGAAGCACGGGAACACGTGGAGCGACTGCTGGAAGGTTTGGACGAACGCGACAAGCTCATGCTGATCCTGAAGGAAGTGGAAGGATATTCGATCGAGGAAATCGCGGAAGTTTTGAATCTAAACGGAAACACGGTGAAGGTTAGGCTCTTCCGGGCGCGGCGGCGCGTGGTCAGCCAGGCAAGGAAGCGTGAAGATTGAGGACGAACGACAGGGCAGCAAGGAGGCGGGTATGTGGAACCTGCTGAAGAAAAACGATGAACGATGTATCAAGCTACTGGATTTGCTGGAAGAATCCGCGGCAGTTCGCCCTGCGGCTGCGAGTCTCGAAGAGCTGAGCGAGGATTTGTCTGCGGCGGAGCGCACGCATTTGGCCTCCTGTCCGCGCTGCCATGAAGCGGCCGCGGATATTCTGGCAACCAAGGCAATCTTGAAGAATGTTGGCTCTGACGCAGCGATAGCGCGGCCGTGGTTTGCGACGCGGGTAATGGCGGCCATTGCCGCGCGTGAAAGGGAATTGACCGAAGCGGCGAGCACTTGGCTAGCCGTACCAAAGTTTGCCTCGCGGCTGGCAGTGGCTTCGGCGGCGCTCCTGCTCGTGGCCAGCACCTGGTTGTATGAAAGACCACTCTCGATACCGAACCAGCAAGCGAACGCACGGGCAGCGCAAGAATCGCTTTTTGAGGCGCCTCCTCCCGCGAATCAGGATGATGTGCTCGTGCCGGTGCAGGAGAACAATCCATGAGCGAATTGTCGGCAACTCGGAAAGCCGCCCTGTGGGTGGGCGTAGTGTTCCTTCTGGGTGCGGCTCTCGGCGGAATGGTTGGCTATTCCTATGAGCATCATCTGGTGTCGGCGGCCAGCACTCCGTTGCCCGAACCGGAGAGGCGGGCGCATCGGTTGGAGGAGCTTACGCGAGCGCTGGGCTTGACGAGCGCACAAAGCCAGCAGATAGACGCGATCCTGCTGCAGCGTCATACGGAAGTAAAATCAATTCACGATCAGACGGATGCGCAGATCGATCAAGTCCGTCAAAAAGGGCGCGAGCAGATCCGCGCAATCCTCACGCCGGAGCAAAAACCAAAATTCGAAGAGTTTCTAAAGAACCTGGACCAACAGAGAAGACGCAACTCCTCGAAGTAACCTGCCGCGAGTCAGAGCTTTACGATCAGTTTGCCGGTGTTGCCGCCGGTGAAGAGCATGTTGATGGCTTCGGGCGCCTTTTCCAGTCCTTCCACGATGGTTTCGCGGTCCTTCAATTTGCCGAACATCTTCCATTGGCCGAGCTGCGTTGCGGCTTCCATGAAGCGCGAGGCGTAGTCCATGATAATGAACCCCTGGACGCGGAGTCGCTTTACGAGAATGTCACCAAGGCTGGCGAGACCGGGATCTTCCTTGGTGTAGCCGGAGATCAGGCCGCAGAGAACCACGCGGCCGTGGAGGTTCATGCGATTCAAAACTTCCTGCATTGTTTCGCCGCCGACATTTTCAAAATCAATGTCAATGCCTTTGGGAGTGGCGGCCGCGAGTTTTTCTTTCCAGTCCGGATGCTTGTAGTTGATGGCGGCGTCGAAACCTAGTTCTTTGGTGATCCAGGCACACTTGTCGTCGGTGCCGGCGATGCCCACTACGCGACAGCCGTGAATTTTGCCGATTTGCCCGGCGATGCTGCCGGTGGCGCCGGCGGCGGCGGACACGACAAGCGTTTCACCTTTCTTCGGTGCGGCAATTTCCATGCCGAAAAACGCGGTGAGTCCATTGATGCCGAGAACGCCGAGGAAAACCGTGTCCGAAACGAAAGGAATCTTCGGCACTTTTTGGAAGAAGTGTTTCGCGGATGCGTCGACGATGACGTAGTCCTGCAGGCCGGTAAGACCCGTTACGCGGTCGCCTTTTTTGTAGTTGGGGTGGCGCGATTCGACGATTTCGGCGAAACCGGCCGCGCGCATGACTTCGCCGATAGGCACAATCGGAAGGTAAGTATCGGCGACCATCCAGACGCGCATGGTCGGGTCGATCGAAAGATACTTTACTTTCGCGAGGGCCTGACCATCTTTTAATTCGGGCACGGGTGATTCGCTGAGTTGCAAATCGCCCGGCGCGAGCAACCCCTTCGGGCGCGATTGCAGGCGAAGCTGGCGATTGGTTACCGGCACGTCAGAAGGGAATGTCTTCGTCGGAGATTTCCGGGCCGCTGGCAGAAGGAGCTCCACCGCCGTAAGAATCATCGGCGGGCGCGGCGTGGCTCTCGAAGTCGTCGCTGCCGCCGGAACGAGATGCGCCGGCACTTGCCGCGGCAGCGCCTTCGGCGCGGCCGCCCAGCATGCGGAAATTGTTGGCGACAATTTCAAAGCTGGTGCGCTTCTGGCCTTCCTTATCCTGCCATTCGCGGGATTGAATGCGGCCTTCGATAAAAATCAGCGAACCCTTCTTGAGATATTGCTGCGCGATTTCGGCTTGCTTGCCCCATACGACGATTTTGTGCCACTCGGTACGCTTCTGACGCTCGCCGTTCTTGTCTTTGTAGGACTCATCCGTGGCGACAGAGAAATTTGCGACGGCCTGGCCGCCGCCGGTATAACGGGTTTCGGGATCGCGGCCCAGACGGCCGACGAGGATGACTTTATTGACTGACATGGAACTCCCCCTGAGACCGCGACGATAGCACGGGAGGAAAGAAAAGGGAAATGACGGCCAAGAAGGGAATTGGCCAGCGAAGATTCCATTCCGCAGCCGCAGAGAGAGAAAGAATTGACAATTAAAAGTCGGCATCCTAACGTTGCCCTTCGATTTCGCGAATGGAGGTTTTCCTCATGCACCGAAACAAAACTGTGTGGTTGACGACGCTGGCTTTGGCCTCGGTGTTGGTTTTCGCCGCGCAGAATCGGGCGCGGGCGGGACAATCTAACGTTACGGCTACAGTGCACGTCGGCATTTTTGAGAATCACGGCGACGTTGGCACTGTACTGCATCCTGGTTCTGTGGAATACGACGCGGCGAAGGCCAGCTACACGATTTCCGGCAGCGGAGAGAACATGTGGCTCGGGAGGGATGCTTTCCAGTTCGCGTGGAAGAAGATGTCCAGCGACGTGACTTTGACGGCGGACATCTCCTTTCTCGGCGCGGGAGTGAACGAGCACCGCAAAGCGGTTCTGATGGTGCGGCAAAGCCTGGACGCGGATTCTGCCTACGCGGACGTGGCGCTGCACGGGAGCGGATTGACTTCGTTGCAATACCGCGAAGAAAAGGGCGCGGGTACGCATGAAATTCAGGCCAACGTTTCCGCGCCGAAACGGTTGCGAATTGAAAAACGCGGCGCGTACTTTTCCATGTGGCTCGCGAATGAAAAAGGTGAATTTCAATTGGCGAGCGGGTCCATGCGCATAGCATTGAAGGAGCCATTTTACGTGGGGCTCGGCGTGTGCAGCCACGATAAAGATGTTGTGGAGAAAGCAGTGTACTCGAATATTGAGTTGAAGGCCGCAGCGCCAACGGCTACGGCTTCCACGCTGTACAGCACGCTCGAAATCATCACCGTAGCATCCACGGACCGGCGCGCGATTTACGTCGCACCGGAGCGGTTTGAAGCGCCCAACTGGATGCCGGACGGAAAGAACCTGCTCTTCAACCGGAACGGGCGCATCGAAAAGATTCCCGCAGCGGGAGGAACTCCGCAGATTTTGGACACGGGATTCGCAACACGCTGCAACAACGATCACGGGATTTCGCCGGACGGAACACAACTGGTGCTCAGCGACAATTCGCAGGAAGGGCACCAGTCGCTTGTATACATCGTGCCGATTGGCGGCGGCCCGCCGCGGCGCATCACGCAGAAATCGCCTTCGTACTGGCATGGCTGGTCTCCGGACGGGAAGACGCTGGCGTTCGTCGGCGAAAGGAATGGCGACTTCGATATTTATGCGATTCCGACAGCGGGCGGCGAAGAGAAACAATTAACGACGGCGAAGGGACTGGACGATGGGCCGGAATATTCGTCCGACGGCCAATACATTTACTTCAATTCCGAACGCACCGGACACATGCAGATCTGGCGGATGCGCACGGATGGGAGCGAGCAGGAGCAGATCACTTTTGGCGAAGAGAACGATTGGTTTCCGCACCTCTCGCCGGACGGGCGGCAGATGGTGTTCGTTACTTACGACGCGAGCGTGAAGGGTCATCCGGAAAATAAAGACGTCATGCTGCGCATGATGACGCTGAAAGACAAGAAGATCACCGTGCTGGCGAAACTGTTTGGCGGACAGGGAACGATGAACGTGCCGTCATGGTCGCCGGACGGGAAGCAGTTTGCGTTTGTGAGCTACCAATTGGTGCCGAAGGAAGCAGGGACAGCGCGCGTCCCCTGAATCGTGTTCCGTGGATGAAAGAAAAGCGGCGGCAAGCCGCACTCCAGAGTCCTACTTAACCTGTACGGCCGGGGGGATCCCTGACATTTTAGAAGACCTGCTAAAGGGCGTCTGCTGACGCCTTGCGGAGGGCGCCGGTTTTGCCCCCGTGGCAGATTGGGAACGCGGGCTGGACGGGGCGTTGTGCGGGCGAAAGGTGCGGACTACTCTGAGGAGGCACTCATTCTGGTGTTCCGGTTCAGGGGAAATGCTGCGCGGAGGCAGCGGCCGGGTCACGGAGAACAGGACTGGTCATGTCGGAACCCTTTCGGCCTTATGAAAAGCTGGTAGAGATCACGGTCTTCGGGAAGAAGTTTCAGGTCCCGGAGCGGAATTCGCTTTTGAGGTGCTTCCAGTTCATCAGCCCGGAAACGATTCCTTATGGACGCTTCTGCTGGAACCAGGATTGCCAGTATTGCCGGGTGACGTGCCAACTGCCGGATGAGGACGAACCGCACGAGATGCTGAGCTGCAAGTTCATCGTGATGCCGGGGATGGAAATCACTGAGATGAGCCAGGAATTGAAGTGGTGCTTGCGGGCAAAGATGCCGGCGGATACGCCGGTTTCTTCCTAAATTCTCAGTTTTGAGTTGTTAGGCAAGCTTTGTGCGGGCGCCGCTCCCCGCGCAATCTCCAGGCACCTGGAGTCGGTGGCGGCGTAAAGCCGCCTCTAGAAGAGGCTTGATTTGCAGTCGCGTGGGCATTCCACTACATTCTAAATGAGGGCCGGACTAAAGCCCGTCCTACTGGATTGGCCTCCCGCGAAGTGCGGGGCGGGCGCCAGGCGGGCCCTACAGGTTATAGCCCCGAGATTTATGACAAGTTCAAGCGAATTGGCGTGTGACGGGTGCGGGCAAGTCGCGTCGACGGAACATATTGCGCGGCGGCTGAAGCGGCTGGAATGGGCGACGCGGTACCGGCCGGTGCACATCCACACGCTGTTGCTGGGGGCGTCTTCGCCAATGGATGAGAGAGATTTTCTGTACGCTCCGGTTGGAGAGCTTCAAGGGGAGGCGGCGCTCCTGCTGGAGGCGCTGGGAATTTCCAGCGCAGGAAAAAATGCGGAGGTGGTGCATGGAGAGTTTCAACGGGCCGGATTTTTTCTAACGCATGTCCTGGAGTGCCCGCTGGAGGGCGGGGGAAGCTTGCCGGTGGACGCGAGAGCCGCGCTGAAGGGGCGGCTGCCGGCGTTGGCGACCCGGATCCGGCGGTCGCTTAGACCAAAACGTGTGATGGCCATCACCGAGGAACTGGCGCCGGTCGTAGAAGATATTCTTGCGCTCGATTTGGGCTGCCCGGTGATGTTGGATCATGGGAAACCGTTTCGACTGGATGGCGCCGTACTGTTGCGCGAAGCGCTCGCCATTTCCGCGGGCGGCTGAACTGATGGGCAGGGAAGTTTGCCCGCAGGGAAGGTTTAAATCGGCACTTGTGACCGGTAGACGACGTTTTTATGTATGGTAGAATCAGGCGCATCGGCGGGTTGAGGGCGCAGTAGGAGTACCATCGTGAAGAAACAAGCAAAGTTTGGCGTGGGAGTCTTTGTAATTGTGGCGTCGATGGGTTTTCTCGCGTGGCTTGGCTATGGAGAGAGCAAAACTTATTACCACACCATTGCTGAACTTGAGACATTGAGGGGCTCAGCGATGAGTCAGAGGATGCGCATCGGCGGAACCGTAGCTGTGGGGAGTATCCGACATCTTGCCGGGCGTGTTGATTTTGTGCTGGAGGGAGAAGGGAAGACGCTTTCCGTCAGCTACGTTGGCACCGACCCGCTGCCGGATACCTTCATTGACAAGTCCCAAGCCCTCGTGGAAGGCCACCCCGGTCCGGAAGGACGATTTGTCGCCGAGGTGGTGCAGGCGAAATGCGCCTCCAAGTATGAAGCAGCGCCGGGGGGCAAGGGTGGCGCCGCTCCCAGCCCCACCGAACCTAGCCGGATGTAGGGGCGGTATGTAGGGCGCCCGGGATCTCCGGGGGATAGGCGGGTTTGCCGTGGATGTATTTGGTTCCTTTGCACTCGTCTTAGCGTTTGTTTGCGCGGTCTACGCGTTCGGCGGGGGCATTGCGGCGATTATCACGCGCCACCCGCTGCTGATCAAAAGTACGCGGCAGGCGGGGATAACCACGTGCTGCCTGATTTTCCTCGCGACATTCAGCCTCGAATACCTTTTCTTCAGTGATAATTTTTCCGCCGCCTACGTGGTGTCGCACAGCAATCGCGACCTGTCGACTTTTTACAAGATAGCCGCATTGTGGTCGGGGCAGGAAGGCTCGCTGCTGTTCTGGAGCTTCCTGCTTTCCATTTATGTTTTTTCCGTGCTGCTGACCTACCGGAACAAGAACGGCGAGCTGATGCCGTACGTCGGCGTGGTGATGGCCGGCGTGCAGATTTTTTTTCTGACGCTGAATAATTTCATCGAAAACCCGTTCAAGGCGCTGGCGGCACCGGGAGCGGATGGGCTGATGAATTACGTCGCGCGCGCCGATGGCAACGGTTTGACGCCGCTGCTGCAATACCCGGAAATGGTGATTCATCCGCCGAACCTGTATTCGGGTTATACCGGGTTCACGATTCCATTTGCGTTTGCGCTGGGCGCGCTGCTGGCGCGGTATCCGGGAGAGAAGTGGATCCACCTGACGCGCAAGTGGACGATGATCGCGTGGATGTTTCAGTCCATGGGAATTTTGCTTGGCGCTCACTGGGCCTATGCAGTGCTCGGCTGGGGCGGTTACTGGGGATGGGACCCGGTCGAGAATGCATCGCTGCTGCCCTGGCTGACAGGCACGGCATTTCTGCACTCAGTGATGATGCAGGAAAAGCGCGGCATGATGAAGGTCTGGAACGTGTGGCTGGTGTTCTGCACTTTCCTGCTTTGCATTCTTGGGACATTTCTAACGCGCAGCGGTGTGGTCAGTTCGGTTCATGCGTTCGCGAATTCCAAAATCGGCAATTGGTTCGTGGGTTTCATGGCGATCACTGTGCTCGTGTGCCTCGGCGCGTATTTGAAGAATCGCGACTACCTGGCAAGCGAAAACCAGCTTGACTCGATTGTTTCCCGCGAATCGAGCTTTTTGTTCAACAACCTGATCCTGCTGGTAGCCTGCGTAGCGGTTTTGTCCGGAACGCTCTTTCCCGTATTTTCCGAGCTGTTGACCGGGAACCGGATCAGCGTGGGCGCACCGTTCTTTAACAAGGTGAACATACCCCTTGGGCTGCTACTACTGTTTTTGACCGGAGTGGGGCCGCTGCTGGCGTGGCGGAAAACTTCGACGGAAAGCCTGAAGCGGAATTTTGGGTGGCCGCTGGCGATGGGGCTGGTCGCCGGCGTGATTGCGCTGGTGTTTGGGTTCCGGCAGTTCTATTCGTGGATCTGTCTGATTTTGTGTGTGTTCGTCGCATCTACGGTGCTGCTGGAATTCTATCGCGGAGCAAAGGTGATTCGAGCGCGGTCGGGCGCTTCGTTTGTGGCATCGGCAGTAGAGCTGACGATGCGCAACACGCGGCGGTACGGCGGGTACATCGTTCATATGGGGATGGTCTTTGTATTTATCGGATTGGCGGGCGCCGCTTTCAATCGTGACATTCAGAAGGACATGCGACAGGGCGATACCATGCAGATCGGGCCGTACAATTTGGTTCTGCAAGGCTTCGATACCAAACCGGAGAAGAACTACACCGCGCAGCGCCTGCTCGTCGAAGTGCTGGAGGACAGCAAACCGACGATGATGCTTTATCCGGAGAAGCGGCGTTTCTCCACCACCGAAGAGAATGGCACGATGGTGGCGATCCGCTCGACATTGAAAGAAGATTTGTACGTGGTCTATGCGGGCACAAGTCCCGATAGCGGGCTCCCCGTGCTGCATGCCTATCTGAATCCGCTGGTGAAATGGATCTGGTTCGGCGGAGTGGTAGTCGTGTTTGGAACGCTGGTGGCGTTGCTGCCAAACCGGAGGGCGGTGCTGGTGCTATCCGGCGCGCAGCAGCCGGCGGTGCAACCTTTCCTACATGAGCTGACCCCGTCGGCTACAATGCGAGAGGGCCATGACTAAAGCTCGCCCGATTGCCGCGATCACCGTGCTGGCGATATTTATGATGGCGGCGCTGCTGATTACGCCGCTTGGAGCGCAGCAACTCTCCGACCGCGCGAAACAGATCGGCGGCAAATTCATGTGCATGTGCGGTTGCAGCCAGGTGCTGACGGAGTGCAACCACGTGGGTTGCAGCACGTCCGCCGCAATGCTGAAGGAATTGAACCAGTCGTTATCGCGAGGCAATTCCGAGGATGCCATCACACAAATGTTTGTCCAGGAATTCGGGACGAAGGTTTATGCGGAGCCGCCGAAATCGGGATTCAGCCTGGTAGCCTGGGCCTTGCCGAGCATTTATCTGTTCGTGGGAACAGGAGTAGTGATTTTTGTGATTTCGCGCTGGCGTAAGCGCCCGGTGCAACAAGCGGCGTCCACAAGTACCTTCCCCGGGATTTCCGCGGAGATGTTGGAGCGTGCCAGGGCGCAGGCCTCACGCGAGACGCAGGATTAAATGGCGACCACTTTCAGCGTGCTTGTGGCTCTCGAGATTGGCTCTGGAGACTGGGCAGTGCTGGGCGCGTGTGCGGCCTTAGCCGCCGCGGTCTTGCTATTCATATTCTATATTCAGCCGGATGCTTCGGATCTAGCGCCGCACCGTACCAAGCTCGATCACCTGTTGGAGCGGCGCGACACCATCTACGATAATTTGCGCGACTTGCGATTTGAGTATCGCTCGGGAAAATACTCGGAAGGCGACTTCGAAGCGATGAAGACGGCCCTTGAAAATGAGGCGGCGCTGGTGCTGGCGGAGATCGATCAGGTTACCGACGCGCAGGTGCGCCGGCCGCGTGGAACGCGTCCGGCGGACGGGAGCATGCAATGAAGCGCTCTTCCTTGGCGCGCCTGGCCCTGTTTGGGGCGCTCGTTTTCGCTCTATTGCCCACCGCGCGCGGAGGGACCGTTCGCGGCACGGTGATGAACGGTACCACCGGCAAAGCGGCGGCAGGAATTGAACTCGTGTTGATACAGCTCCAAGGTGGAATGCAGGAAGTGGCGCATTCCAAGAGCGGCGCTTCCGGAGAATTTACTTTCGACCATCCGGGACTCGGTGCTCAGCCGATGCTTGTCCGCGCGGTGTATCACGGCATCAATTTCAATCACGCGGTGCCACCGGGTGCGAGCACCGCCCAAGTGGATATTTATGAAGCGTCCAAGGACGCGAAGACGATCAATGTTCCTTCGCATGTGGTGATCTTTCAGCCGAACGGCGCGACGATGATTGTGGGCGAGGAATATCAGATCGAGAACAAATCTCAGCCGCCGATGGCTTTCTATCGGGCTGAAGGCAGTTTTGATTTCGCACTGCCGCAGAAGGGCCAATTGCAGCAAGTCGCAGCGGCCGGACCAGCCGGAATGCCTGTAGTGCAGCTTCCGATCGATAAGAAAAACAATCGATACTCGATTGCGTTCGCGTTCCGGCCGGGCGAGAGTTCGGTGCGGTTTTCGTATGAGTTGCCGTACCCGAGAAACGCGGCGACGGTAAAAATTCCGACAATTTATCCGGGTGGACGGTTGCTGGTTGCTGCCCCGCCCAGCGTGCAGGTTAGCGGCGATGATCTGGCTCCTGGCGGACAAGAGCAAGGAATGAATCTGTACGAGCGCCAGGATGTTCCCGCGGGAACGGTCGTCGCTGTGAACGTGTCCGGCACGGCGCCGTCACCGGACGTGAATCGCGGAGCGGAACAGGGTCAACAGGGCAGAGACGCACAGCAGGGCGGTGCGGAAGCGCCTGGCGTAAGCATCCAGCAGGTGCCTGGACGGCTGGACGTTTTGAAATGGCCGTTGATCGGCGGATTCGCTTGCCTGTTTGCGCTGGGCGCGATTCTGCTGGCCCGCAAGCCCGTTGTGGCAGTGGCTGGGACAGCGCCGGCGGAGGAGGAAGTCCCGAGCGCGAAGCAAAAGAAATCGGGGACCAGCGCTTCGCTCGCGTCGAGTGCGGCAATCGCTCCAACGAATGGGGCTGCGAGTCTTGCCGAAGTGGATGCAGCCATCGGCACGAGTATGGATGCGCTGAAAGAGCGGCTGTTTCGGCTAGAGCTGCGCCGCCAGGCTGGCACCATCTCCGATGAGGAATATACACAGGAACGCGCGCGCGCGGAAAAAGTGTTGCGCGATCTCGTGCGAGGCTGAGCGTTGAAGACCAGGAGCGATGCGCCCGTCTTCGAGGCCGTCCGGTGACGTCCCCTGGCTTTTCTCCCACAGGAATCCGGTTCGAAAAAATCGACAAACGCTTTGGCGGACTTTATGCGCTGCGCCGCGTCTCGCTGGAAATTGCCGCGGGGGAATGTGTGGTGTTCGCAGGGCGGAACGGGTCGGGCAAGACTACGCTGCTGCGGATCGCGGCGCGGCTCTCGCGGCCTTCGGCCGGCACGGTGAGCTTTCTGAATGGCAGCGGCGAGAGAAACGAGACCCAGCCGGCGGCCGGATTTGTGGCACACGCCACGATGGTTTATGACGAGCTGACGGCGGAAGAGAACCTTGTGCTCTTTGCACGATTGCAAGGAATCGCTGAGCCCGCTGCGCGCGCCGCAGCGCTTCTCCGGGAAGTGGGACTTCTCGAGCGCCGGAATTCCCTGGTGCGCACGTTTTCTCGTGGGATGCGGCAACGCATCGCCATCGCGCGTGCGCTGCTGAACGAACCGGCCGTGATTCTTTTCGACGAACCGGCAACCGGGCTAGATCCACAGGGCGTCAGCTGGTTCGCGGAGACGTTGCGCGGATTGCGGGCCTCTGGTCGGACGATCTTGATGAGTCTGCACGGCGAGTCGGAAGTTTCCGGCCTAGCGACGCGTGCGATCCGACTGGATGCGGGAGCGGTGGTCGCGGACACGCGTACCGGCGCAGATTTCGGCTCGATACTTAACTTTGCGAACGCGTGAATGGCGCTGCTCTCCAATACGGTGGTGCTGCTCGGCAAGGAACTTCGCACGGAATTTCGCTCGCGTGAGCTTCTCACCACGACGGTGGTTTTCATTCTCACGATTATAGTGCTCTTCAGTTTCACGTTTGATCCGTCGGTCACCGAATCACGCCGCTTTGGGCCCGGATTGCTGTGGCTGGCGTTTCTTTTTGCGGCTTCGCTGATGCTGCAGCCGTGCTTCCTGCGCGAACAGAATAACGACACGCTGAGCGCGCTGCGCCTATCCGTGAGCGATCCGTTTGCCATTTTTCTTGCCAAGCTGGTGGCCAACACTCTTTTTCTACTGTTCACCCAGGTTCTCCTTCTGCCCGCGTTCTCCATTTTGTACAACGTGCCCGTTCTGGCGGCCTTTCCTCAACTGGTGCTGGTCATGTTCATGGGAAGCCTGGGCCTTTCCGTCACGGGTACGGCTCTCTCTGCGATTTCCGCGCAGGCCAGAATGCGCGAACTGCTCCTGCCGCTGCTTCTCTTGCCACTTCTGACTCCGGTGCTGATTGCCAGCACTGAAGCGACTGCGGCCCTGCTGGTGCCGAATCCGGCGATGCGCTGGGACTGGCTGGGTTTCCTGCTGGCGTTCGACGTGGTTTTTTTGACGGCGCTATGGCTTTTCGGAGAATATCTTCTGGAAGAATAGCGTGAAGATATGCTGCCTGATTTGACGGGGGTAATGGATTGAAGAAAAAAATCCTGATTGCCGCGGTAGTGGTCGTGCTGATGAGCTTTGCGGCGTATGCCGCTCTCTTCATTGCGCCTACCGAGAGCAAGATGGGGACGATCCAGAGAATTTTTTACCTCCATGCACCCTCGGGCATGGTGGCGCTGCTCTCGTTCCTCGTCTGCTTTGTGGGAAATTTGGGATATGTGTTCACGCGGCGCGCCAAGTGGGATTGGCTTGGTGTTTCCGCCGCAGAAGTGGGCATGGCGTTCTGCACCGTGCTGATTCTCACCGGGCCCATCTGGGCTCATCCGGTCTGGGGCATCTGGTGGACGTGGGACGCAAGGCTGACGCTTACTTTTGTGCTGTGGCTCCTGTACACGTCGTATCTGCTGCTGCGGACACTGGTCGAAGATCCTGATCGGCGAGCATTGATCAGCGCGATTTACGGCATTTTTGCTTTTCTGGACGTGCCGCTGGTCTACGGGTCCATCCGATGGTGGCGCACACAGCACCCGCAACCTGTGATCATGGGCGGCGCGGGGTCAGGGCTGGAGCCGACAATGCGGAAAGTTTTCTGGTTCTGGTTCTTGAACCTGATGATCCTCATGATTTTTCTTATTCGTGAACGTTATGCGCTCGAAGCAATGCGTGACGATGTGCAGTCCCTTGAACGTGATGCGGAGGCAGCATGAAGAACCTGGGTAGCGTGTTCGCAGCTTATTTGATCGGGTGGGGAATCTTTTTCATTTACTACATTACAGTGGCGCGGCGCACGGCGGCACTGGGCGAACAAATTGAGCGCTTGAAGAATTCGTTGAGCCGGAGCAAGTAGCTTGGCGGGGAAGAAGAGAGTCGGAATTGTACTGTTCCAGC
>Ga0206999_10209_pt1 | contig 14393 bp, 13 predicted proteins | sample Alteio_BWMinCont_92_FD_153482 | JGI IMG/M metagenome (GOLD analysis project Ga0206999, IMG submission 153482) | Enriched cells from forest soil in Barre Woods Harvard Forest LTER site, Petersham, Massachusetts, United States -... | ecosystem: Environmental > Terrestrial > Soil > Temperate forest >...
GGTCGCAACGGTCGGACTTCCTCTGAGTTCTATGGTCCATTTTTGTACTGCAGATTTGAGGCGGAGTGCGCTCGGAACTGAGGAGCAAGCATTGGCATCTACTGTCGATTTTTGGGAGGCGCGGTCATGAGGGATAAATTAATTGCGTTTTTCGGGCTTTGTGCCGTTTCATTCGTGATCTCAAGCCCGGTGCTTGCTCACCACTCCATGTCGATGTACGACCTGAATCGGGCGATCACTCTCAAGGGAAAAGTAACGGGTTTCAGCTGGTCCAATCCCCACGCGCAAATTCATTTCGACGTGCAGGACGAGCAGGGCACCGTTCGACGTTGGACTGCGGACTGCCCCGCTCCTCGCAGGCTTTCCAAAACCGGTTGGAGTATGGACGCGCTGAAAGCAGAAGAGCAGGTCACGATTATTGGTAACCAGGCCAACGATGGCTCGAACGTCATGCGTTTGAATCGGGTTGTCCTTCCGGATGGTGAGGAACTGGACGGGTATTTGCGTTAGCGATTGGGATGGTATGTGTAGCAGTTTAGATTGATTTACCTCGCGTGCCCGATGGAACTGATTGGGGGCCGAGCCTGGAGTTAGAGGATTCGAGTAACCCAGGTTGGCCAACGCGTCACAAATCAGCTTGAGGATTTCCAGAGGAGCACCTAAAGGCGTAATTCGCCGAACGGTATTCTGGCTTACTGATCTTCTTATGCTTGACGCGGTTCATCGCTCGCATAGAGGGTCGAAAGCCCACTGACATTGAAGTGTCCGCCGCTGGCTTCCACATGCACTACGCCTCATTCGACTGTCAACCTATGTGATTTTCTCCGTTCGATAACATTCTTGGCCCGCCGTCGTTCCGTTCGCCGAATCGCTGCCTACCAAATATTCCCCCCGTCGTGACCAAGTTTGACAATCCGATTCAAGGTGAGAGGGAGGGCCGAACAAATGCGTTGTCCATATTGCGGAGACAGACGAACAGAAGTGCTAAAGACGGTTTACCGGGGCCATAACTCGTATCGCCACCGGCGATGCGTCTATTGCGGGTCCCGCTTCAGTACCCAAGAAAGGCCAGTACGCTGGAGTCGCGTGGAGTTGAAGTGGCCGGGAAACAGCCCATCTCGGAAGGGATGGAGGAAATGTCGGACGGGAGCACTCCGTGGAAAGTGCGAGGTAGAGTTGTGCGGTGTAGATTTCAAGCAGGCTGGAATCAGACGCCATGTGGACCACATTGTGCCAGCAAGGCTTATCCGGAAACTAAGAGCTGGGAATCCCGACCGTCGCGAAAACCTTCAGTGTATCTGCGGACCCTGCCACGGCGGCAAGCTGCAGGCGGACCACAAGCTGTGCTTGGGGGACAAGCTTGGATACTTCGAGATTCTTCGCACCCACAATTTCGATCTTGGGCGAGTCGAACGTGCGCTAGCTTTGTACGGGTTATAGAGGTCACACTGGTTAGTTGCGTCTCACTCTGACCAAGGGCAGTTGGGAAGCACCCCACGACCCTGTCAATGATCGTAAGTCTCCCCCTTAGCCTTGTTATTTAGCAGACGGGTGCGGTAGCCTCATAAATTGCTCACTAACTTAGACTCGATGATGTATCGAATCCTAACTGATTGCAGGCCTCTTCCCTCGATCCGCGGAAGCCCGTATTGCTCGCCAGACAAGCCAACAAAAAGCACTAACGAAATACCCCGCCGAATGCAGCCCTATGGAAACAGAGAATGGGCTCCTCCGGGGACCGATGAGACTATCACAATTTCATGTTCGTTACATAGAAGAAATTCAATTACACGGAAAGCAATAAAGAGGTTTGACATATAACCAGATTGGTCTAGATTGGCACCGGGTCGCCTGTTCTGATAGCGTGTGATAGAGGACGTTCACATCAACAGCCCCAGGGCCGTGGGCGTGGCTGAACTAAAAGTTAACACTTGAATGATAATCAACTGAAGAGTACCATTCCGGCGCCTAACTATATATGATGACAGACTGGATGAATGGGGGCGCTATACGAATCATAAACGAGGGCTTGTTCATGCCCTCCCCAAAACTGAGGATTGAAAATGGAGTGATGTTCACTGGCGTGGTAATTTTGATGTTCATGTTCCATTTTGTTTCCACGCCTCTGGATTCGATCATAGCGTTGGTCCGGCAGAGTGATTTATCCTTTGTGGGATCGTTTTTTGTGTTTTTTATCGGGTTTTCCCTGAGCTTAGTCGTCATTTACTCTGGTGTGGACAAGTACTTCCTCGGGTGGCGTCACGCACTACGAGCGACGGCCGGTACGACACTTTTGGTTTCCATCGCCTACGGAATTGTATGGTCTCTCTTCCAGATCGGGCAGGCCAAGGAATCTTTCGTGCTCTTCATGCCGCGCCAGTGGAATATGATTGACACGGTAAACAATCTGAAGGCAGGGACGTTGCTGGCGATTTTCTCATCCATTGGACTGAGCAATCGACTCTATTTCAAGGATGAGGGTGCTTACGATTTTTCCGTTTTTCAGAAAGACGCTCGAGATTGGAAACTGGTAATCGAAAAGCGTTTGACGAGAAAATTTGAACAACGTGATCACGATCGGTTGCTTCATTTGACTAAATCAATGATGGATAGGTTGGATGCCAGAAACGGATGGGTTCAGCCGGCCGTGGAAGCGGCTGCAATAAAGTTGAGGGTGGAACTTGAGGAATTCGACGCATGGTATCGAAATCAGACAGCGGGAGGGCTATACACTGAATTTCGGGGATTTGACCCACTTATGGCAAATAAGGTTAGGCAAATGGAGAATCTCTTCTAGAAAGATTGCTGAATGTGAGGGTCTGGTATGCAAGAACTGGAGTCATTGTTCTTCGTGTTCACGACGGAAGAAGACGCAGCAACCTGGCAGCTATTCCATCAATACGAACCGAAAGATTCGGTTACCCTTGGTGAAATACGGCTTCGAATCAATGAGCGGATTGACCGAATACTGAAGGAACAAGTCCCTGAAAACCGGCGTTTTTATTTCCGCCATTCCAGGAAAGGACTCTATTCGCTGCCTGCCGACGCAAGACCGTCTTGGGAGAACGTAAAGGGAATCATAGCCGATCTTGGCGGTATAAAACGCAGCCCGGAGCACAGGACTGTACTCGTGACCACACTAACGGCGTTGGCGGAAAATGCATCATCGTACTCGCGGACCCGCACGCGTATTCTCTCATGTTTCATACCATCAGACATCGATCCTCCGGCAGTCGTGTTCGATTTCGGGGTCATCCGGGTGAGACGTCCAGAAGGCTCAAAACAACTCGAAGAGACCATCACCGCCTGGTTGGCGGACGTAAGCTTTGATGCTATGCGGGATCTGACAGGCGACAATGCCGAGTTACATAAGATGGCTGACGAATATGTCGAGAGCTGCTTGTTGAAACGTGCAAAAGCCGGGCACTCTGGATAGCGATCCGTGACGACTTAGGACTCTGAGGTGGGCAATCGTGGCAAAGCAAATCGTGACTGGTGAGGCATCTCGCCAGTCAATTCTGCGGGGCGTCAACGCCCTGGCAGACGCAGTCAAGATCACGCTCGGCCCCAAGGGCCGCAACGCGGTGATCGAGAAGAAGTTCGGTGCGCCGATCATCACCAAGGACGGCGTGACCGTAGCGAAGGAAATCGAGCTGCGGGATCCGCTCGAGAACATGGGCGCGCAGATGGTGCGTGAGGTCGCTTCCAAGACCTCTGACGTTGCCGGTGACGGCACTACTACCGCGACCGTCCTGGCCCAGGCCATTTTCCGCGAAGGCGTGAAGACGGTCGCGGCCGGCGCCAGCCCCACGGCCCTCAAGCGCGGCATCGAGCGCGCCGTGGAAGCCGCGGTCGAAAGACTCATGAAGTTGAAGCGAGACGTTTCGAGCGGAGTGGCTATTCCACTAGCACTTCGGACAGCAGGTAAATCCTTTGCAGTCCCGTCACTATTTGATCTTTTGCGTCAAATAGGAGTACCGGGACCTCAAGCTGAGACTTATTTCACTCATTACGCTGCGTTGGTGAATACCGATAACTGGTCCATCAATGAGAAATTGCTATATGTTGGTCGCAAGGTGGCGCTCTCGGATGAGATGACCGATACGTTGATCAGCAAAGTCCTTACCTTCAGACAAGATCTCGGCGAGAAGGGAGAGGAACTTCATCGAGATCAGGTGGCTGAAATTGCATCAATCTCCGCCAACAACGACAGACAAATCGGTAGCATCATCGCCGAAGCCATGAAGAAGGTCGGCAAGGACGGCGTCATCACCGTAGAAGAATCCAAAACGACGGAGACCACGCTCGAAGTGGTCGAAGGAATGCAGTTCGAATGCGGCTACCTCTCTCCCTACTTCGTCACCGACCCCGAGCGCATGGAGTGCGTGCTCGAGGACGTGCACATCCTGATCCACGAAAAGAAAATCAGCTCGATGAAGGACCTGCTTCCCCTTCTCGAACAGATTGCCAAGCTTGGAAAGCCTCTCTTGATCATTGCAGAGGACGTCGAGGGCGAAGCCCTGGCGACCTTGGTAGTGAACAAACTGCGCGGCACCCTGCAGTGCGCCGCCGTCAAGGCGCCTGGCTTCGGCGATCGCCGCAAGGCCATGCTTGAAGATATCGCGACGCTTACCGGCGGCAAGGTTGTCACGGAAGATCTGGGCATCAAGCTCGAAAACGTGAAGATGGAAGACCTGGGCAAGGCCAAGAAGATCACCATCGACAAGGACAACACCACGATCATCAAAGGCGCAGGCAAGACCAGCGAAATCGAAAGACGCGTCAACCAGATCCGCACGCAGGTCGAGGACAGCACCTCGGACTACGACAGGGAAAAGCTGCAAGAGCGTCTTGCAAAGCTGGTCGGCGGCGTCGCGGTGATCGAAGTGGGCGCGACAACCGAAACCGAGCTGAAGGAGAAGAAGGCTCGCGTCGAGGACGCCATGCACGCCACCCGCGCGGCCGTTGAGGAAGGCATCGTTCCCGGTGGCGGCGTGGCACTGATCCGCTGCATCTCCGCTCTCGATAGACTCAAGGCTAACCACGACGAGCAGATCGGCGTGAACATCGTCAAGCGCGCGCTCGAGGAACCCTTGCGCCAGATCGCGCTCAACGCGGGTTACGAAGGAGCAGTCGTCGTGGGTCGCGTCCGCGAAAGCAAGGACGACAACTTCGGCTTCAACGCGGACACCGGCGAGTTCGGCGACATGGTCAAGGCGGGCGTCATCGACCCGGCCAAGGTCACGCGCCTCGCCCTCCAAAACGCCGCGTCTATCGCCGGCCTGATGCTCACCACCGAAGCGCTGGTGGCTGACATCAAGGAAGAAGATAAGAAAGATGCTGCAGCCGGCGCCGGCGGTCATGGCGGCCCGGGCGGCGGCATGGGCGGCATGTATTAGCCTGCACTCCTACACTAGTTCTCACAGGAATTCCGAGATAGAGATCATTTTTTGTTGTCTGGAGCTTTTGCCGAAAGATGAATGAGTTGTTCAGAAGGATCAAACCATCCTCGACTTTTTCCTCTTTCAACCATTTTAGAAAATCGTGCTGACGGGTAACTGCCGCGACTGCATCTCGAATCTGACCTACAATCTCGTTCCTTGGCATAATCTCGTCTCTATTGCTATTTTTCAATTACTTGCCATTCCCTCGCATTCCTCGTAAGTCCTTGAAATTCCTCACGTTGTTGTTTTCGATCCCCACTTCCCTTACGTTAGCAGGGCCATTGCTCAAACAGAGAGCCTGCGGGCAACTCAATCTTGCGTCTATCCATTATTGTATGTATAATACTCCATAGTTGGAGTATGCAGGAGCGGAGAATGGCGACTCTTAATCGGCCACTGACGGGATTTGGATGGGACCAGCCAGCGCACCTCTCTAATAAGGATGTTGCAAAGCGTCTGAGCCCGTCGGCCGTGAAAGCATTCCTAAAAATCGCCGCGCTATGGGAGCTGCGGGACGAAGATGCCAGACAAATGCTAGGCGGCATGTCGAATGGGGCATTTTACGAGCTGAAGAAAACAGGTTCGAGATCAGTTGATCAGGATCGATTGACGCGAATCTCCCTCCTCACGGGTATCTTCAAGGCACTCAATATCCTCTACGGAAAGAAACTGGCTGATCGTTGGGTTCATTTGCCAAACACGAATCCAATGTTTGGGGGAGAGACCCCGCTGGCCTACATGATCAAGGGCGGGATGCCAGCCATGCTGAGAGTGAGGCAACTTCTCGACGCCCGTCGGGGTGGACGGTAGGTGCTTCCACATGTTTCGCGTCTTCTCCAAGACGATACTCATCGACTGATCCCATCTGCATACGGCGAAGAAACTGTCCTCAATAGACTCACTACGGATTCCGATGAGCTGAATGCTCTATTTGAACTCGAGGGCGCGACTAACGAACGCCTGCTCGGCGAGGCCGGGCTCCTGCCTGGGATCACGGTCCGGGAACTCGTGTTCGGTGTTTCATATTCCCATATTGTGAATGCGGCATTCACTCACGCCAAACCGTTTGGAAGCCGTTTCAATGGGCCAGAACGAGGTGCGTGGTACGCGGGGTTCTCGTTGGAGACGGCGGGAATCGAGGTGGCGTTTCATAAGGCGGAAGAACTACGAGAGATCAACTGGCAAGAGAAGGAAACGTTTCTTTATGCTGATTACTTGGCAGATTTCCGAGGAGAATTTCACGATATTCGTAACGATCTGCGTTTTGCTAAATGCTTGGATCCGAACAGCTATGCAGCGTCTCAGAAGCTAGCAGAGGAACTCCTGGATAAGGGATCGGCGAGTTTAGTTTATCCGAGTGTTCGAAATAACGGGGGAACCTGCATTGCATGTTTCCGGCCGGCTCTCGTGAACAACGTTCGGAAGGGTGGCCAAGTATCGATGGAATTTGAGAGCGCCTTTGCTCCGCCAGTGATTCGTCCCGCGAGTTGACCTTGAAACAACTTACTGCTTAGAGTCGGAATCCCGATTTTGACGAATCGCGATCCACTGCTTCACGTCTTCCAGCTCCACTTGCTCCATCCGGGAATGCTCCGGATTTCGTGCAATCGCCTGGCGCAGCTTGGCTGCCAAGTCCTCTAGTTCTGCGAGGTTCATCTTGTCCACGGTAGCCATAGACTTAGATTCTAATCTGAAATAGCACGCTCGTTCAGAACGTTACGGGTCCGCATGATTCGAAATGCAACAGAGGGATTGGCTAGCCCCGCTGAATGATCTCACCTAACTCAATCCGTGCAACCGCAACGCGCCCTCTGTAATCCAAAAGCTTCCACGCCTTCGCGCAGAATTAGGGGAGTAAGGGCCATGGCTGCGAAAGGGTCGGCCCACGATTTACGCCAAACAGCATTCACCGCAAGTCCTGCGAGGGCGATCCAAGCCATGTAACCAACAGAGAGCAGATTCTGCGGCGTTGGCCTTCAAGGCTGCGCTCGAAGTAAGAACTGCGAACTTCTGCTTGCGACCGGCCAGCAAAGGCATAGTGAGGGCGGCCGCCAGCAAGATACCGATTCCGGTCAAGGTGCGCTGGGCCCCACGGTATCCTCGGCGCCAAGAAGATCATCAGCGGTGAGGCGACGACGAGACTTCTTAGTACCCTTATTGGTTATTGGTTCGGCCAGCACCAGAACAAGGTCTAGTGTAGTTGCCATGCCCGGACGCATCCGGAGGCAAATATTTGCGTTTTCCTGACCGGAATAATTTAGAATTCCAGTATTCGGCTTTGGACGAGCCGCGCCGTCGAATCGTATGAAGAAAGGCCATTCAATCCTGCCGGACGCACCTACTTTGGTTGCCCGATGCGATGAAATTCAGACTAGCCTCGGGACAAAGGAGGTTCCTGAGTTCGAAACTATTCCCGAACTCGGGATGGCGGTGCGGCTGTCTCTGCACATCAGGGGATTGGCCCTGATTGACTACCAGGTCTTAAAAATGGTTGCCAATCACTACATTGGCATCCCAACGTTAGCAGTGGAACGCATTGTGCGGCTGCTCGCGGAAGTGGAGTTCGTGCGTATTCAGAGCACGGGGAGTTCGATTAAGGGAGTGCTTCCAACGGTGCCGTATTACGATGATCTTTATGATCGTCTTGGCGAATACGCCACTAATGAGCGGGCTTTCAACGAAGCTGAGCAGTTGGCCCTTCATCTCGTCGACCGACTGGCAAAAGCACCGGACAAGATTGATGCGCTCCGCAATTCCACAGGCGCGGACAAGAAGATTTTCGAGAGAAATCTCAAGATTGGAGTTGAAGGGTCGTACCTCATAACTCGCAGGCACCGGGGCCGTGACATCGTATTGAACCCGGTTTACTTTTCGGAGAATTCAGAGGTATTTGCCGACGCGGTGTCCAGCAGCGGAGCCGATTCAATTCGTGAAGTTCTCGACGCGGTAAGCCACGCCCAGGGTTGGCCGCTCTCGATGATCGAGAGCGGCAGCCGCATCGGTAAGATTGATCTTGCGCCGGACCAGGTACAGCTTTTGAAGCGTCTGGCGCAAGATGGAGCCGTCAAGCCACCGATGATCGAGACGACGCATGCCGGCACTAACTATTTTATGTTTACACCGACGCCGTCCGGTGTTGCGTTGAGTCCAACGAAGCGCGAGGTCTACGAGCGCGCAATGGCAATCGTGGCGGCCATCCGTCAGGGCCAACTACTTCCGAGGGAGTATGCCATTCGCTCGCCAGGCGCCGTCATATATACGCTGATGAATAATCTCAAACTGGGAAGAGCAACGACGGAAGCGACGCAGCAGTACAAAAAACTGACGCATCTTAGGATTGCACGTCTTGTGCCAACGGGTGGGGGATTCTGCGAGCTTCACATTATTGATGAGCCGGAAAATCGCGAAGCGCTTCAGATTGCCTACGCTCTTGTCTCAGGGGATCAACTGAAGGGAATGGAGGTAGACGAGCAGGCGCGGAAGGCGTTGCAGCAAGACCAACAGTACGTCGAGTCTCTCATTGCCTCTAGCAATTTGAGATCCCGCGAGAGTATCAAACTAAATTCCGAGCAGGCTGAGCAGCTAGACTTGTTGTTTATGCGGTGTGGAGCATGATTCAAGATCGCGGCTTGAAAGCTCGGGTTCTGAAGTACGCAGTTGCCAAGCGCTGGTTTCCGCAGCTGGAGCTCGACGTTTTGCCAAGAATGGGTACGTCCGAAGCCCGGAAACCGATGACGGATATCGACGTAATGGCTTCTGTGCCGGACGAATTTGATGGATATCGAACGCTCGTGGTCGATTGCAAAAGCGGCACACGGGAGTCGCCTATCACCCGGGCGCTGTGGTTGCGGGGCGTAATGGATCACTTCCATGCGACGAGAGGACTTTGCGTTCTCGTAAAAGAGAAGATAGAGCCCGACCACCGATACAATGCGGCGCAGATGGGTGTTGTGCTGATCGCAGAGGATGAGTTCGAAAAGTACGCCCTCGCGACGGGAGCTCGCGGCGACACGCCGGCTTCATACACTGGACAGATTGAGATATGGGAGCGGTTTTTCGAAATCGGGGCACGATACAAACCCCTTGCCGAGTCGGTCCAATTCTCGACATCCGGATACTGGATGTGCAGCAGCGAATCCGAGGCATGCCGAAGAACAATTGCTGAAGCATTGCGAATTCGTCCCGAGGTGGATCCGGCGAAACGCGACCACATCTCCCTGATACTTGATCTTTCTGCGCTCTTCATGCACTCGCTGAGCAGGCTGGTCGCGAAGCTTTTTGCAAGCTATCTACAGCCTGACAATAGGGACGAGTTGTCAAATGCTCTTCTGACGTTGCTTTATGGCGGACGAGAAAACTATGAGCATTTGAATGCACTGAAGAAGCTGGTAGCTGCCTCAAATCCAGGTGTCCAAAATGGGAAGTCACTGACATTGCCAGAATGGGATCGATTCCTCCAACTTGTTCGTCATGGGTTGGACAGTCCCATACAACTGCCTCATGCGGCGCTTATTCTCCGCGAGCTAGCATGGAGTTTTCTTGTCGAAAAACCCTCACTTGCATTCGCTGATGTTTTGTCGAGCGAGAATCGTCAAGCAGCGAAGATGGCGCTGCTTGGTGCGGAGTACATCTGCCATGCAGGCAAACTGCCCCCTGAATTTGGCAGCATAGCGACGAAAATGCTTTTGGACCTACAGAAGCCCCCGTCACAAACCATACCTTAAATGGTCGAAATCCACGAGAGTCGCAGTGACCCCATCCAATGCGTTCCCGCCGACCACCTGCGCAGATATCTGCGGCTTCTCATCGGGCTTCTTTGATTGGACCGCTAGGGCGACCTCAATTTCGTTTCCCTTCGACCAGCTAAACAGCTCCGAGAAACCATTCTGGAGGTCCTGGGTGCGCGGTGCAATGGACTAGAATTCGGGAACCCTTCGATACTCTTGCTCCTAAGTAGTTGGTCGATTAACTCTGTAGCTGTCGTCGAGAACGATGTTACTGAGCGCCGGGCACAACTTCAGTCGTATCAAGAATCTGCCAACCTTGGTTGCGAGCGGCGTTAAGAAGGTTTTGAGATGCGGCCTCTTTACGAAGTGCGCATGCAAGGACCTGCCTTGGTCGTGTCGCCGCGACGAATACATTGGTTGCGGCCGCAAGCTGAGCCACGCTGCGAGCAAAGTCACGGTCTTCGATCCCAAAAGCATGGGGCAGCACTGTGCCGAGGTCCATGGCGCGCATGCTCAGCGCTTGTCCCCGCCAGACTTCCGTTTCGAGAACCAGAATCGAATCGACCGTCTTGCCCTTAACGGAATGTATCGATCCGAGTTGCACGGGAATCTCGTTGTGAACGAAAACCGTCCGCGAAGACTGGCGAGCTTGTCCTCCTTGATCAACCGCTCCTTCTTCAACGAATGCCTGAAAGCTAGTGGCGGCGGGTGTTAGCGGATGGTTGATACCCAACATGAGATTCAGATCACGACAGAACTGATCCCATCCCGCAGCGTCCCAAGCTGCGTTGCCGAAGAGAACTCGATCCCGAAGTAGACGCCGTACGCGCATCGGTAATCGAGAGTCGCGCGAAGCGAGAATGGCCCAAAGACTTCTTTTCCCAATGGCCTGACCGGTAGGGTTCAGAACTCCTTGATGACGTAGAAGATCGACTAAACCGGATGTGAACAGATCGACTATGTCTTCTAGCGGTGAACATCCTTCCATCAGGATTGTGGTCTGTCGCAGCGGCGCACAAAGCGAGTCGGGACGGCTCGGGCGACCTCTACCGCTTCGGTATTCGGGACAGTAATCCATAAGGGTCTTCGGCCACCCCCCTCTTATATCGCGGCTCGGATTGTGACGCGAGGCCACAGCCCACACTTCGAGATCCGCCCTGAGATTCTCGCGCCAATGAAGCCGCACTTCACTCGCATACACCGGAAGAACTCTGCCAATGGAATCGCGGTCGAATAAAATGAGACTGCGACGGCATGGAATCCCAGGCAAACCCTCGATTTGTTGGACGGACCGCACAGTCAGCCGGCTGGCAAACACTGCTATTTCACTGCCAAACCGCCTGGTCTCATTGAGAGGAATTACGCCTGCTCCTGCTCTCCAGTAATCGGCCGGCGTGAGGTTTTCGTCTTCGTAAAGCGTCTGATTCTGATCGCCCAATTTCTGGTAAGCAACTCCCTCACCGAAAAGACGATCGAGCAGTGCGAGTTGTAGTCCGTTGGTATCCTGAGCTTCATCCAACAGAACAAGGGGAAAGCGCTTACGGACGCGCTCAATCAGCGATGGACACCTTTCAATGGCTTGATATGCGATGGCGGTCATATCAGCGAATCGATAGAACCCATCGTTCACGATCTCCGCTTTCAGCTCCTCCAGCTCGATGCCAGAAATCGTGTGCGGTCCGGGTTGACGATTTCCTCTATTTCTTATTGTGAGACGCGTCGGTTTGACGCCAGGTGCGCAAATGGAACTGGCCTCAAGCTCCATGCCAGAAACCCAGGTCGTTACGGCATGTACGTTTCGCCGGGAGGACGCTAAGAGAGTCGGCTTCGATCTCCACCGTGAATTTGCCACGGCAGCAAACACATCATCATCTATCCGCTGGACTGACCAGCCCAATCCGCGCAGATATGGAAGCGCGATGAATCGATCAATGAATGCTGTCACTGTCCCGATGAAATGCGGATAACTTAGAAAAGCTGAAGCTGCCGGATGAGCGAACAGCTTGCTCTCGACTTCTTCACGAGCGGCGTTCGTATGAGATATGACGCAGACACCCTGAGAGCGCGATGTCCAGCATCGCGAAAGCAGAGCAAGCTTGGCGATAAGCAAAGTGGTTTTGCCGTTACCCGGTGCAGCCTGCACGTCGCATGATTGAGTGGAGGACAGGAAAGTTCGCTGGTCCATACCAGTAAACGTGCAGCCTCCAAGCTCCTTGCTAAGTTGGTCTAACAACTCCGGAGTCAGTGGCGGGATATCCATCACTGTCCTGACACCCCCGCGTTAGGTGCAGGCGGCTCTTCCACGGGAGCCTCAGCTCCGTCGGAACCGGTTACGTGCTCGATCGCATTGACGATATAGGTCGGCAATTTGACCCTGAAGTCCGCCGGTGAGTCAGGCGAGGCGTCAACTATGGCCGCAAGTTGTTCCGCAACCATTGTCTTGGAAACCTGCTTCTTGTAGAGGGGTTCGAAAATGAGGACGGCAATATCATCTGCGCTCTTGGTGTTATCCGCTTGCCAGCCGGCAACCTCCGCTTGGGCTTCCGCCGAGACTTGCGCGTCGGTTTTATCAGCTCTCCCTTTGGCAATTTGAACGGCTTGATGAACGAAAACAGCGAAGGCTCTTATCCGTGCCAAATCGAATTCAAGGGTCCATTGTTCGGACGGAAACACCTTAACCGCACCACCGTCGTGCGCGGCAAGCGCCTGCATATGAGCATTGATCTTGGCTGCTCCCCACTCGCCTTCGGTTAACCGATCACCCACCAACCCCTTGGCAGCTTCCGGCGGTATGTCGCGGTCAGGCAAGAGTGCAACTCGCACCGGCATTCGGGTATCGTCTGCTCTTTGCAGGATGCGGCTATAGCGAAACAGGCCGCGGTGGCCGACATTGACGATAGAAACGCCGAACTTTCCGAAGGGCTTGCCAATTTTTCTGGCGATTGAAGGGAGCAAGATATTGTCGGCGTCACCTTCGACGATGATGAGCCCTCGGGCAAAAAAGAGATTGGCTTTGGTAGCATCTAGGAATCGACGCAGGAATGCGTAGTCGTCATCTTTCAGTTTCGTGTGGGATTTTCCGAGCGGAAAAGCTTTATGCCCTATGATCATCACCATGGAATCAAGGTCCGCACTTGCTGCGAGTTGCGGGCTGTGTGTGCTTAGTAGGATTTGAACCCGTTGGCCTTCCTGGCCCTGCGGAACCGGTGCGGCGCGCGTCTCCAGAATCTGCATGAAGAGTGTTTGATGCTGTGGATGAAGGTGTGCTTCGGGTTCTTCGATTAGCAGGTAAGGAATCTGATCGGAGTGAGACTGAAGGAGAAGTAGCTCGGCTGCCATGAAGAGGAGGTTGTTGTAGCCGAGACCACGCGCCAGTCGCTGCGTCTGACCGGGCGGAGGATTCAGATATAATTCAAGCCGCTCAAGAAGTTGATCGAAAGAACCCTTCGCGCCAAGACCCAAAGTGGCGTTTAGTGGGTCACCGGGAAAAGACAGATCATCAAGATATGTTGTATTGACATCGCTCTGCACGCCCTGAACTGCCGGATTAACATCAACAGCCAGATCGGCCTGTTGCATTGTGTCTCGGAGTGTTGCAGGGCCGCCCGGCTCAGCTGGATCGGCCTGCGTGGCCATTGTGGGTAGAGCCCCGAGAATGCGCGAAAGCCGCGACCGGCGGCCCGAACGCAACTCACGCTCCACATCTCTCAATGGCTTGAGGTACGCGGTCTTTAGGTACTCACGAAGGTCGCCTTCGAGCGGAGGCCCGTCGCCAGTTTTGCCCGCGCGGTATAGCGGGATTACGGTGTCACCCCCGCCGGGGAGTTTTCGAAGAGTCGCACGCAAGCAGACGTAGAGCCGTAATTTTCCCGCCTCGTTGCTACACCATTCGAGAAAACGAGCCTCCTCATCGGGAGTCAGTTCGTCGAAGGTGCAGCGGATAAGAAGATCTGTGACCCGCTCACCGTTCTTCTTGACGTGAAAGTCAGTTGGCTCTAGCCGAAGAAAGTCGTCACCACGCGTCCATAGCAAAAAGCGCGGAGCGTCGATGACAGCGGTCTTTCCTGAATCGTTCGGTCCTACAAGGATGTTTAGCCCCCGGCGTAATTTCAGAGTAAGGGAGCTCTCCGGTCCGAAGCACCGAAATCCAGCAGCGTGAATTTCTGAAACGTACATAGGACCTTTTTCGCTTCTTATAAAAGTAAGCGGACCTTGCAGTCCG
>Ga0206999_10210_pt1 | contig 14352 bp, 12 predicted proteins | sample Alteio_BWMinCont_92_FD_153482 | JGI IMG/M metagenome (GOLD analysis project Ga0206999, IMG submission 153482) | Enriched cells from forest soil in Barre Woods Harvard Forest LTER site, Petersham, Massachusetts, United States -... | ecosystem: Environmental > Terrestrial > Soil > Temperate forest >...
GGCCCTGTAGTCAGTACATTCGCCCGCCCTGCCAAAGTAAAACCCCCTACCGTGGGCAAGAAGAACAAGAACATTGTCGCTTACACTTTCGACAAATTCAATATATTCGCCAAGCACAAAAAGAAGAACGCCGACATAGCTAATAATCAAAATGCGGTAGCGAGATAGAATTGATCCGGGTACGTCCAGCACAAACTCAGTAAACCTTGCCCCTGCCATTTTGTACGTCTGTGGTTTTAGGGGCGGATTGATAATCAGCCCGCGACAATGCTGGTGGATCGGGCGGATGCAATCCGCCCCTACACCCGTACCTTATTCAATAGGACTTTGGCTTTGTCGGCGAGGATGTTATTCATGGCTAGTTTTAGATCATCGGAGGCTTTGACCCAGAATTGGTTGCCGACTATAATTGTTTGATTAGCTTTGCCGGCAGGAAAATTCAGCAGTACCGGATCGTCGCCACGCCAGTTGGTAAGAATCTCTTTTAATTGCTGCAATTCGGTAAAAGATTGCTCTTTATTGAAATAAATACTCACTATCGAGGCATCAGCTAGATGGCGTATGGATGAGGCCAAAATTGAAATATCTTCCTCGCTTTTTTTCACTTTGCCTTTGACAAGAACAAGCGATTGAGGAGTTAAAATATCTGCTGGTAACGATTCAAGCAATTCACCATAGGCAACAGCTTCCATCTGGCCGAGGAGATCTTCCAGGCGAAAGATGCCAATTAGTTTATTCTGTTTGGTCAGTTTCTTTTCACATGTAGCAATAAGCCCGCCGACAATTACAGTAGTGCCGTCACTGCACTCTTTTAAATCAGCCAGGGTGTGAGTAGTTAACCACCGCAGCCGGTTAGCGACTCTCTTTAAAGGATGACTGGTGTCTGGAGTTTTTGCAACTAGCGCTTTTGGTCCAGGAATAATCTTGTGTCCGGCGGCACTAAGTCCATCCTTAACTTTTCCACCGCCGGCGGCAAGTGTTGCTCCAGCTGATTTGCTTCCATTGATAATTCCATGTCCGGCTGCTTTGAAGGTAGTTACATAGCCATGCTGAATTTCCTTAACGCCTGATAAAAAGCCCGGATTGGCTGAAGCACTATTGGTGGTGCTGCTCAACCGACCAGGGGCTCTGTTTTGAGGAGCCTTTGCCGACTTTAACCTGTCTGAGGAGCGCGGTTGTTTTTTGGAAGTACGATCGCCTAAAGGTCTGGCATCCGGCTGTGATGCTGGCGGTTGAATATTGGCATACGGATCGAGTAAAGATTGTGACCCGGCATAAATGGGAGTACAAAGGGACAACAATGCTAACATAGAAATACCGACAGGGAAGGCCATGATTTCGAACTTGCCTGAGAATCTTTTGTTGCTATTGACCTTGATCATTACCATGACTATTCCTACCTTGCGTGCTAATGACGCATATGCCGACACCAATGGCAAAATTTTATAGCATGTTTACCGTTTGGGTAGCCAGGAAAGTTTTGAATGTTTATAATCTTTCTGTTCTAGGTCATGCTATGCAATGTCTCTAGTATATGCTAATGCATATACATGAGGCTATTTGTTTAAAGCAGAGAAGAGGAAAAATTAATCATGGAAAATTTCCATACTACCGCCGACGTGTTTATCGTAATTCTTCTGGTCTATCTTGGCCTTACGCTTGCTCTTGGGGCCAAACAGCTATATTTTGGTAATATCAGTGAAAAAGAAGACAAAGGTGGAAAAGGGACATAATTGAGAATGTTTATCAGAAATAAAAAGCTGTGTGTCGGTTGCTTATCGATTTGTCTGCTTTTGTCCATTTTTATTTTTGTCTCGACAAATAGCCTAGCTCAACAGTATGCTCCAGCGCAGCATTATCCTCTGGCTCAGCAGTATGCTCCAGCTCAGAATTATCCTGCGGCCCAACAGGATGCTCCGGCCAATAATCTTGAGGCAATCAAATCCTGGTTCTATCAATATGATCAAATCCGCCACACCGCACAGATGTCGCCAGCTGAGCGCCAGCAGGCTGATCAGATCCTAGGCAAGGGACTGGCACTTTTTATGCCTGGCAATGATAAAATATTGGCGCAAAGATTATTGATTGACCTAGTTAAACGTTATGACATTGCTTGCCATGAGTTGGGTGGCTTGCAGGTTATTCCTGCCACCGAGCAATTGCATCGCGGTTACTATCAATATTTTTCAGACGCACACCACTTATTTTCCGATTATCTCAGATTGCAAGATGATTTATTGGCGGCCGATCCGGCTACAGGGCAGCCGCTGGCGAGTGGGCTTATAGACCGCAAGCAGGCTTTAGAACAGCTCGATCGATGCAATAAAATTCTCGATCAACAGCTGCGCCACCAATACGGCATTCCACCATACCAGTATTAAACTCCATAAAACAGCAGTATGCAAAAGAATTGGGCAAGGTTCTTGTAGGGGCGGATTGCATCCGCCCGCCGATACAACGGTATAATTATGAACAGCGGGCGCGTATACTGCGCCCCTACATCGCCCCCCTACAATTCCAACGATGCTGGCGTCGATTAAATGGCCAAGGCGCTCACCTACATTTAATGCTGTGCGGACTGCCATTTATGATAAGTTAAGAGGTATGCACAGTGTCCTTTCCAATGCTATTAGTTGTTAATTATGGACGACCAGTTGCGAATGTTAGCGCAGGAGCGGTATAGTCAAAAAGAGTTTTTGAGCACTCTTTTTGAATTAGCCTTGGCTGAGCAATGGTTTGACCTGCAGCATATGTTGCAGCATGATATGGCTAAGGCAATTCTGGCTGACTATTCTTATAATCTCGGCTGTGGTTTTCTAGACACAAAAATATTTTATGAACACTGGGAAGACGTGATTGAAATCGGCTGGCAAATTTTTTGCGAGCACACGGGTATTTCCCGCGAGCAGGTGCGCTCAAAGCTCTCACAATTGCATGAAGCGATTTAACTCACTCATTGATATATCGGAGCAAAAAAGCAATGCCGCCAGGGAATTTACCATTGCTGGTTGATTGTTCAATAAGCTCCGAGCCCAATGTCCAGATACCCGGGTTATTGGCAGTAAACTCAAGATCAGCACGATCGCTAACGCCAAGAGTTATGGTGTCGCGAGCAGTTTGTTCACCGATCAAATCACCGTTTAGTGATATCAATTCGAATTTATGGCCGGTAATATGCAAGGGCACAGCATGTTGCCCGCTATTAATCATCCGCAAGCGTATACGCGAATTTCGACTGACCTCAATAGCCGGAATGTCCGGGGCTGTTTTTCCATTGACTAGATAAAAAACTGATTGCGGCTGGCGGCCCGCCGGCATGCTGGCTATATGATTTGCGCTTGATGCATCGGCAGTGGTTGTTTGCCCGACAGTGGCGCGGTGGCTATAATTGTTTGCCGATCGAGCGAATAGACTCGTTTGACGTTGCCCAGAGGCAGGTAATTTTTCTGGGGCTGGTTTGGCGTAAGATTGATTTTCGTTTTTAGTTACCGCCATATCGCTTAAAATTAAAGTTATGTCCTGGTCCACCGATTTAACCGGCTGGCCGGCTGGTTCAACAATTAGAGCACCGTACATACCTTTTGCTTTTTGATCGCAGTGCATTATTTGGGGATGATACCAATATGTGCCTAATGGTTTGGCAATAAATTGATAAGCATAGGTTTGTCCGGGCTTGATTAATCCTGATTGGGCATTGGGAAGCTCATCTACCGAAGAAGGTAAAACCATTCCATGCAAATCCAGGCTGGTGGCTGTGTTTAGTTGATTGTGGACAATCAGGCGCACCAATTGTCCTTCTTTTACTCTTATGATTGGTCCTGGTAAAATGCCGTTGTATGTATAACAATCAATGATTTTGCCGGGTGATATTTCACAAAGAGCTGTTTTGCAAAATAGATGAAATTCCTGCAAATCCTTGAGAGTGCTGGTATCGATTTTACTTAGCCCCTGCAATCCTCCATTGATGTTGCTTTTAATAGCACCCAATTCCTGCTTCATGTTTTCCAGCTCTTGCTTCTCATCAGCTTGCTCTTCACCAAGGACTGTGAGATCGTTTGATCCGGCATACGCTTTAGGTGCTTCAACCCAGCCTGGTAGCAATAAAGCCAGGGCAAGTACGCAGGCCAATTTGATTATTACTTTTTGCATTTTTAGTTGAAAACAAGAATAGGAAAACCGGATTTAAGGGCTAATGCTTCAGCCACACTGCCCAGCAAAAAGCTTTGCACAGCATTTTTCCCTTGAGCGCCCAGGACAATTAATCCGGCGCCTATTTCTCCTGCCAGTCTATCCAGCTCCGCAGCCGGATCGCCTGTGCGCACAATCATTGGTGCCGGCATTGTTTTTGGCTTCCAGCCACATTCCAGAAGGACTGCTTCTCCTTCAGCAAGAATAGCTTTGCCGGCCATATCGAGATTGTCTTCCAGAGTGGCCACAAATTCTACCGGTGAAATAAAGCGCCATGCGCCGGGAATGGAAACTACATGAGCCAGCACCACTTCTATGTTTTGTTTCATAGATTGGTAGAGGTTGCAGAATTGACGCAATGCTGTTTTGGACTGCTCCGAGCCATCAAGAGCAATTATGACTTTTTGGAGAGGAGCCTCAACCACACCGGCGCGTAATACTAAAACAGCATTATGACTGTGTTTAATTACTTGGCTGACAATATTGCCAAGAAAAACAGATTCGAGCAAACCAGCTGCTGAGCCTCTAATGATGGTTAAATCGGCTCCTTTGGCTTTAGCCACTGACTGAATAACTTTAGCTGGTGAGCCATGTTCAAACATGATTTCGATGCTTGAACATGATGATTTTAGTTCTGCAGCCAGATCGTCAAGATGTTTCTTAGCCTTTTTCTCGAGCTCACTATAAAAGTAATCTGGGCCATATTCACTGGCAGCTGCCGCTTTTTCAAGATGCGGCTCGCTTTGCATTGCATAAACTAAAACAAGGCTTGCCTGGGCCAATGGGACCATAAGCCCCAGATCTTGGGCGAGATGGGCGTTTGTCTCTTCTTGCCAGACATCAATTGGAATAAGTAACTTCATCGCTTCTTAAATTCGCCTGTGGATTTGGCTTCTAATGGTGCATTTTTACCTTCAATACTTTGGCATATTTGGCTGCTTTTTGTCTTATTTTATTGACTTGTCTGTTGACTGAACGTTGCTATTGTCTTGTTCCCATGAATGCGCTTGGACACTTATTTTCTAGAGACACTTTCGAGTGACCGATAAGAGTGAGTGGCAAAATTCATATCTTGAATATGCTTTAGATCAGCGGCCGAAATTGCCTTCTGGGCATAAATTTGAGCTTAGTATATAAAATTGAAATAATACATCAGTTTCATAATGAAACCAACCAAGCTGAGTTTTGTTTCATTATGCAACTTGACAACCAATTAAGTCGAGCTTGAGGTTTTGTAGAGTAGTAACGAACGTGTAGTGAAGCACAGCGGCCGGAGGGCATATGAGTTATGCCATCCGGGCTTGCCGCTGCAGTCCTCGGAGAGGAGCAGGTGGAAGCGGAACGGGGATAAAGTGGAGGAGGCGAGTAGAACGAGCCGACGGAACGTTTAGAAAAACCAATTGCTAATAAGATATGCTGATATTTTTCTGTAGGCAAGGTTGTTCCGACCAGGAGTTGCGAATTTGATTGACCGTTATTCCCGCCCACAAATGAATGGCTTATGGACTGAGGAAGCAAAGCTAAAGAGCTGGCTGATTGTGGAATTGGCTGTTTGTAAAGTGCAAAACAGTCATGGTCAAATCCCTGATGCTGACTGGCAAGAAATAAAGAGCAAAGCCAAGTTCGATTTGGAGAGAATAAAAGAGATAGAAGCGCAAGTTAAGCATGATGTTATTGCTTTTCTTACCAGCGTAAAAGAGCATGTAGGACCTTCAGCTCGATATATACATGTTGGTATGACCAGCTCCGACATCTTAGACACAGGGCTTGCCTTACAACTCAAGCAAGCTGGTGCCATTCTTGAGCACGATCTCAATGAGCTTGATGAGGCTATTGTTGGTCTTGCGCGCAAGCATAAACATACTCTACAAATAGGACGCACGCATGGCGTTCATGCCGAGCCTATTACTTTCGGCTGGAAAATGGCTGTTTGGCTAGCAGAAGTACGTCGCCATAAGCAACGTTTGCAAGAAGCCATCAACTCCGTAGCGGTGGGCAAAATTAGCGGCGTTGTCGGCACATATGCCAATATTGACCCGACCATAGAGGAGCAAGTCTGTGCCTTGCTTCACCTCAATATTGAAACGGCTTCCACTCAAATTGTGCAGCGTGATCGGCATGCCCATTTCATTTCTACCCTGGCATTGATTGCCAGCAGCCTGGATAAATTTGCTACTGAAATCAGGCATTTGCAAAAAAGCGAGGTTCTGGAAGTTGAGGAGCCGTTTACTCCTGGACAAAAGGGCTCTTCGGCTATGCCGCATAAACGCAATCCTGTTGGTTGTGAAAATATTTGTGGTCTGGCCCGCCTTCTGCGCAGCTATTCACTGGCGGCTATGGAAAATGTTGTGCTCTGGCATGAACGAGATATAAGCAACAGTTCAGTGGAAAGAGTGATTATTCCCGACGCGACCACCTTGCTTGATTATATGCTGGGTCGCTTTACCGGCATTGTCAAAGATCTTTTTGTCTATCCTGAGAATATGCAACTCAATCTTGGCCGCTATGGTGGTGTAGTTTTTTCTCAATCACTTTTGCTTAAACTGATAGAAAAAGGGTTGAGCCGCGAAGATGCTTATAAATTGGTTCAGGATAAGGCTCTGGCAGCCTGGAATCGCCCAGAGGGTAACTTTAAACGCAACTTGCTTGCTGATCCTGAAATCACAAAAATAGTTACGGAAGCAGAAATCGAAGAATGTTTTCAGGCGCAATCATACGTAAAGCATATTGACCATGTTTATAAACGATTGAGCATAGATTGATGTCGATCGACACAAATAAAAAATTAGCCGGCATCCTTGTTCCGGCTTTTGCATTGCGAGCGGCCGGTGACCTGGGCATTGGCGATACCAGGGCTGTTAAAGAAGCCATAGATTTTTGCCATAAGTATAGTCTTGGCGTTTTGCAGCTTTTGCCCATTAACGAGACAGGTGGCGACAATAGCCCTTACAATGCCATCAGCTCTATGGCTCTTGATCCGGCTCTCATATATATCTCGCCTGCCGCACCGGATATGGTACCAGGATTGAAAGAAGAGCATTGGCGCAAATTGGATGTTTCTGAAAGTAACGCCGGCGGCGGCGCAATTGACTATCCGGCAGTGAAAAGCAAAAAAAATTTTCTGTTGCAAAAAGCTTTTGCCCAATTTCAATTGGAACAGGTGGACAAATACAAAGAATTAAAAAGTGAGTTTGAAAGGTTTCAGGTAGACAATAAAAACTGGCTGCCTGACTATACTGTGTTTAGAACGATAGTCGCTAGAAAGTACGGCAATGCCAACTGGACTACCTGGGAAGATGATTTAAAGAATATTGACTCAGCTAGATTGTTGTTATTGCATGATCAACAGTTTCAGCAGAACTGCAATTTTTATACGTATGTGCAATGGTTGGCTCACAGACAATGGGCTGAAGTCAAAGCTTATGCTGATGAGCGCAATGTGCAACTAGTAGGTGACATCCCCTTTGGTGTCAGCCGTTACAGTGCTGATGTCTGGGCAAACCGGCATTTATTTTCTCTTGAATGGTCAGGCGGCGCTCCACCTGAGCGATTCTTTAAAGCCGATCAATTTACAGCTGTTTGGGGCCAAAACTGGGGCATACCACTTTATAACTGGCAGGCACATGAGAAAGAAAATTATACCTGGTGGCGTTGCCGGGTTAAACAGGTGGCTAAATATTTTCACGGCTTTCGCCTTGATCATGTGCTTGGTTTCTTTCGCATTTATGCTTTCCCCTGGCTGCCGGAACAAAATGATCTCTTTACCAATTTGAGCCTTGAGCAAGCAGCTCAGATAACAGGCGGTCGTTTGCCTCAATTCATGCCAGGAAGCGATGACGAAGAAGAGTCCGCCTTACGTAACTGTCAGGATGGACAGGCAAGGCTTAAAGTGATTTTGGAAGCGGCAGGTGCGGCTTTTGTTGTTGCTGAAGATTTGGGGGTTGTGCCTGCTTATGTACGTCCAACCCTGAAAAAACTGGGTATTCCTGGTTTTGCCATTCCCATATTTGAACGTGACGAAAGTGATCGCTCTTTTGTGCCTAAAGAAAAACTGCCAGCCGTAAGTCTGGCTACTTACGGTACGCATGACAATGATCCCCTGGCAAGTTATTACGAAGGAATGCTAAAGTGGTGGCATGGTGAGGATGGTCATGCCGGCTGGTTGGAAATACAAAGACTAATGCGCTTTCTCAATCTAGACGAAAATCACCCACCGGAAACTTTCAGCAATGAGTTACTATATGCTTTTTTTCGGGCTTTACTTTCTTCGCCATGCTGGCTTACAGTTTTAATGATTACCGATTTGCTTGGCACTAAACAACGGTTTAACCTGCCCGGCACAAGTAATGCCTCTAATTGGAGTGAAAGATTGGAGAAAAGTCTAGGTGAATATACAAGAAATAGTCAGTATGCAGAAAAATTTAATTACTTGTGTCAATTAATTGCAGAAACAAAGCGGCAACCGGATTTCATCCATAAATCGGGGGCTGCTAAATTTCCTTTGGGGAAATTACCTTCAGCTGAATTGCCAGCTTGAGTTAATATATACAGGGTTGTTTTTCAGGAGAAATAAACTTAAGTGCTGCCTCCATTTTTAATTAGAGCCGCTGTTGACTGGGTAAGGCATAGCGAAAAATATAAGGATTCCAATCCCTATACTCGCTGTGAAGACACACTTAAACTCATTCGCCGGCTATGGGAGGAAGAATTTGGACGCCTGGAAAGCACGTCTCTGGAGCCGGCCATGCTTATTGCCTATTGGGAAGAATTTTTTCATGCTGAAGATCCATCACCTGACGAAAAAGAATGGCGGGAAGGCTTGAGAAAACGTTCCAGCAATTATGATTCATATGAAGAATGGCATGCATGGTTTAAAAAGAATTATGTGGAAGTATATGTGGATAATAATGTCTGGAAAAGCGTGATTATGACGGCCTGGGCCAATACGCATCAATATGTTGTCCGCTATCAAGGTGGTAACTGGCGCTTTGTTCCTTCTAAATCTTATCTGCCTAGCTCGGCGATGTGGGCGTTGCAGCCGCATTTTGTTCTGGTCAGAGACACATTAAAAAGGGTCTGGGATGATGAAGTGGGAGCCTATATCGCTTATGGCTTTCGCATTAAAGATGAAGCCGGCACTCTCTTTGGTAGTATAGAGTGCCTGGGTTTTGATACCAGGCAATATACTCTTTATTTTCCGCCCAAAAGTGACAGAGATCCGGTTAATTTAGACAGCGGGGCTATGGTGGCAGATATAGTGGCACCTATCGGCAACGAATGGTACAGACAACTTGATCACGTCATATTTGCCGAGAATTTTGTTGATGTTACCGCTCTCACTAACCGAGCCCGCTATGTCTTCGCCAGCCGCAGACGAATGCTTGAACTGCTGGTAAATAACGACTGGCAGCATGCTTATTTCCAGGCTGCCGCTGAAGGCTGGCTTGTTGAAGAAAAAAGTATTGCTTAGGGGGATGTTCGCAACCTGGGACTGTCGATGAAATTTAGGTTATAAACTAGTTTAAAATAGTGAAGAATGCTAGTAAATGAATTATATTAATAAGGTCCACCCCCAGATGGGAGTCTGGGGCCCCTCCGAGTCAAGGCTCGGAGGTTTTTTATTTGGGACAATAAAAGTGTTTACGCCTATTCTTAGACTGCAGAATGTGTATCATCTAATTTTTGCAGGCGGCGCCTGCAAAATTGCTTGCTCTGGATAAGACTCAGGCGAATATTTTATTGATGTTGCTGTGCCAACGAACCATGCTTGTTACCTGTGAGCAGTGATGAATTCATGCCACATCCTTGCCACAATCATCTGGTATGTTCTTTTCTGCTTAGCAATATGGGAGATCTTCGCAACCTAGGACTGTTGATGAAATTTAGGTTAAAAACTAGTTTAAAATAGTGAAAAATTCTGGTAGATGGGTTATATTAGTAACGTCCACCCCCAGATGGGAGTCTGGGGCCCCTCCGAGTCAAGGCTCGGGGGTTTTTTATTTATATGCCTAAAAAGGTAAGCTTCTTTGTCGATGGCTTTAATTTGTACCATTCTGTCTGTGATGCTCTAGATAGAAACTTGATCCGGCATGGTAAATGGCTTGACTTGAGCGGACTTTGCACCCATTGCTTGCATCTATTTGGACATAATGCCATATTGCAGGACATTTTCTATTTTTCAGCTTTTGCCTATCACACTAAAGATCCAGCAGCTCCCAAAAGGCACGATCAACTCATCCAGGCCTTTCAAACGATGGGTATCAAAACTGTTCTGGGTAGATTCAAGAAAAAGCAAATAAAATGTCGAGCAAAATGCAAACAGACGGGGTGGGGCTACGAAGAAAAGGAAACTGATGTAAATATCGCAGTTCACCTAATCGAGGAATTGACAAACAAGACTTGCGATATAGCGGTTATAGTCTCTGGCGATACTGATTTGTCTGCTGCTATCAAAGTAGCCAAACGCATGTTCCCATCCCAATTGATTGCTTGTGCCTTTCCTTATGGAAGAAGTAAGGGCAGATCTGAATTGAAAAACCTATGCCACAGGTATTTCAATATAGAACCTGATGCATATGAACGCTTTTGTCTTCCCGATCAAATTACTCTTCTTGACGGCTATGTAGTTAAGAAACCGCCGATGTGGTAGTGTCTAAAAAATTGGTTTAGCTTTTATATCTTTCCATTGGCGGGGGTATTTGGGCGGTGCTTGTTTGTCTTGCTTAAAAATTAAGACATAGTGGTCTTTTGCAAGCACCTGGCGATCAAGCAGTATAGATTCAACCAGAGTAGCCCCAAGCTGAGCAACGGCTTTTTGAGCCATGCTTTTTTCAGCCTCTATTTGTTTGCTTCCCCTTTGTAAAAGAGCACAGCCGCCTGGTTTTAGAAAAGGTAATGTTAGTTCGCACACCACAGGCAGTGCCCCTAAAGCCCGGCAGGTAGCATAATCAAAAGAACTGCGAAAAGCTTTGCTATTGGCTATATCTTCTGCTCTAGCATTGATAATCCTTACATGCTTGCTTAAATCCAATGCTTCAACGACACTTTGCAGAAATACAACTTTTTTGTTAGTGGCATCAACCGCCGTTACTTTTAGGTCACCTTTAGCGATAGCCAGTACAAGACCAGGAAAACCTGCGCCAGAACCAATATCAATCAAGCTAGCCGGCAAAGCGCTTTTCTTGGCTTGCAGGCCGTTTAGGATGGGTAATAAAGCCAATGAATCAAGAATATGGTCAAAGAGCAGACATTCGGGGGCAGCATTGCCAACCAGATTGGTGTGCTTATTGTATTCAATGAGTATTTGAGCATAAGTGGACAATTGCTTTGCCTGGTCATTAGTAAGCCTAATCTCTAACCTAGCAGCCTCACTTTTAAAATTATCGATTGATAGAATAGATTCGTGGTTCATATGAAAGAATAGATTCATGAGTCGTAAGGACATGTTCCCGATCTTATAGTTCAGGATTGATTATCGCAGATGACAGAAGACCAGGCAGTGCACATATAAAGTTAATCTGTTTTCTGTTGTCTAAATACCTTTATTTCGCTTGGTTTACGTAATAGAATTAAGCATGCAGCGGTAAACAAGGCAAGCAGGCAAATGTGAGCGATAAGCTAGCACCATCAGGGAATATATACGAACAGCTGGGAGTATTGAAAGACACGCCTGGGCACGACATCCATAAGCGTTTTATCAAACTGGTCATGAAACTGCTGCGGGACATGCCTGCGCATGGGCAAATTGATGGGGATTTGCAGAGGCTGCAAAACCTCTGGTTTGCTCATGATATCCTGATAGACCCGTCTACCCGCACTGATTATGATCTGCGTGCCTTAGGCATACAAACCGGCAAGGATGAGGGTGTGGATGATAACCAGTCTTTGCTTAACGGATCAGCGCCGGAATCGCCGCCGCCTCCCTCATGGCGCATAGGCGAATTATTACAAGCTGCCGCATTGCTGGAACAAGCAGAACTTGATATTGCTTGTGATATGCACAAAGCCGTCCCTGAAATGCAATTTGGACGCTTTCTTCTTAAGCAGGGATTTATTGGTCATAGACAATTGCAGGCTGCGCTGATTGGGCAGATTCTTTTACGCAGCGGAAAAATAAACTTATCCCAATTCTGTTCAATTATGAAGGAAGTGGAACAGTCAAAGGGTGATATTAAAGAGATATTGCTCGAGACCGGCTACATAAGCAAGGCTATTTTGAAAAAGCTGAGGCTGGGGTTGGGCTGAAAGAGCCAGATATCATTTTTTCGATATCAGTGTTTACACTATTTCCTTGTTTGGTTTGCAACGCCTGTAACCTATACTGCACGAAAGGAAAGTCGTCTTGGTTGAGACAATAGGCGTGCTGGTCTTGATCACATTTAACCAACCAGCTTGGCAATGATTGGGGCGTAAGACAGATTTTGTTGAGAGAGCGATTATAATCGGCAAAGCCCAGCTGCGTAAGCACTTGTTTGATGGCAGGAGCAACATTAGCCGGTGCTTCGATTGCTTTGCCGTTAAAGCCAAGCAAAATCAATTCAGCTGAGCGATCCAGCTTGATGATAAAAGTATGGGGGAAAACACAAAGAAAAGTGCGGCATAAACTTATTAAATTGCTGCGATCTATAGCATAAAGAGGCAGCCATTGACAGAAAACACCACCAGACTGCAGGCGGCTTTTGGCCAGCTGCCAGAATTCAAGGGTGTATAAATGCCCGCAGCTGCTTCTTGAAGGCTCGCCAGGCTGGCTAACAATCATGTCATAACGTTTATTGAGCAATGAAAGAAGGCAGCGTCCATCCATAACTTTGATTTGCATTTTTTTGTTTGCAGACTCATTTAAACTGAAAATTTGACCGTAATAGGGAACGATAGAACGGCTTGCCTCAATCACAGCCGGTTCAAGCTCGGCTACGGTCAAGTTTTTGATAGCGGCGTTGAGCAAGATAGAACGAGCCGTTAGGCCTGTGCCATAACCAAGCAAAAAAGCGTTTTCGGGGCTAGCGCTGCCAAAAAGATACGGACAAAGACCGAGCATGATCTGTGTTTTTTCATCGCTGCTGGGAGCCGGCAAATTGGGGTCAAATGGCAGTGCCGCTTCCATCTGCCCGTCTGTTTTTAGACAGATAACATTTAGTTTTGCGTTTGTGGTTACTGAAACCGTGCTGTTCAATCCTTCTTTATAAAACAAAACAGGCAAATTAGCAGCTTCCGGCAAACGTTTAATTGCGTTGAAATCATCCGGCGACAGATAATCCAAGCCCGCTGTTAGCGCCGCTGCATTCCAATATAATTTGGCTGACACTAATTGCCATATTATCAGGCAAAGCAATACTGATAATGCTGCTGCAATCCAAGCAATTTTCTTACTGGACAGAATTATCGGGATGCAGATAATTATGCCTGTCACAAGCAAAGCCAGAGCGCTTAAAATAAAGGCAAGATAGATAGCATGATTGGAGTATAGATTGAGAAAGGGAATAGCAATTATGCCACCGGCAAGACAACCCATTACTGCTGCAAATAAATTTACGGCATAAATTTGTCCTGGCTTTATCGGGCTAAGGCTGCCTTTCATTTCAGCGGCGTTAAAACAACAAGGTAAAACTGCTCCCAGACAAAGGCAAACAGGAAATATTGTCCAGATCAAAATTAGAATACTGCTTAAAAGAAATCCGATCAGCCATTTAAAGCTGGCAAATATAAGCGGTAATTGAGAAAGAAAGAAGCAGTTGAATAAAAGTGAAGCACCAGCAAGCAAAAACAATAAAGATATAGTCAATCGAGGCTGAACGGTTTTGCCAGTTAAAAATGTTCCACAACCAAGAGCCAGCAACATAATTACTAAAACAAGGGAATAAGCCCAGGTTGATGACCCCATAATCAGGCTGTAATAGCGAATAAAAATAAGCTCCAGAAACATATTAAAAAATCCAGCCACAGCTACAACCGCCAGCAAAAGAAATGCCCGGGAAAATTGTAGGGGCACATTCACCCCATTTGAATCGGCGGCAGATTTCCGGAATTGGGCGCCTTCTGCCAATTTGAGTAGACGCCAGATCATTGAATTTGCAGGGGCGAGATTTGGAATTGTAGGGGCGAGGTTTACTGAGCCCGTGTTCGCCGTACCCGCAGACGGGCGGGTATACTGCGCCCCTACATCGC
>Ga0206999_10212_pt1 | contig 14313 bp, 11 predicted proteins | sample Alteio_BWMinCont_92_FD_153482 | JGI IMG/M metagenome (GOLD analysis project Ga0206999, IMG submission 153482) | Enriched cells from forest soil in Barre Woods Harvard Forest LTER site, Petersham, Massachusetts, United States -... | ecosystem: Environmental > Terrestrial > Soil > Temperate forest >...
AAATACGCCCGCGAACGCCTGGGCGCGCCCGCCCACACACCATGAAACGAAAAGGCATCATCCTCGCCGGCGGCTCCGGCACCCGGTTGTTTCCGCTGACTCTCGCGGTCTCGAAACAGCTCATGCCGGTTTACGACAAACCGATGATTTATTACCCGCTGTCGGCGCTCATGCTCGCAGGCATTCGCGAAATTCTCGTCATCTCCACTCCCGCCGACTGCCCGCTTTTTGAACGCCTGCTCGGCGACGGCACGCAATTCGGACTGAAGCTTAGTTATGCCACCCAGCCCAAGCCCGAAGGCATCGCGCAGTCACTGCTCATTGGCGAGGATTTTCTTGGCGGCAGTCCTTCCGCGCTGGTGCTGGGCGACAATCTGTTTTACGGAAATGATTTCACCAAATCCCTTCAGGCCGCCAATTGCCGCGCGGAGGGTGCGAGCATTTTTGGCTACCACGTCGCCCATCCTTCGGCTTACGGTGTCGTCGAGCTGGACGCCAAGGGTCGCGCGCTTTCCCTGGAAGAAAAACCCGCAAAGCCCAAGTCGAATTATGCCGTGACCGGGCTGTATTTTTACGACCGGTATGCCGTGGAATTTGCCCACAAACTCAAACCCTCGAAGCGCGGCGAACTCGAAATCACCGACGTTAACCGCGCCTACCTTGAGCACGGCACGCTCCATGTGGAAATCCTTGGCCGCGGCACCGCCTGGCTTGACACCGGCACGGCCGATTCGCTGCTCGACGCCGGGCAATTCGTCCAAGTCATTGAACGTCGCCAGGGATTAAAAATCGCCTGCGTGGAAGAAATCGCCTTCCGCCAGGGCTGGATCACGCGAACGCAATTGGAGATGCAAATTGCCAAATTCAGCGGAACTGCCTATGGCATCTATTTGGGTGGCTTGCTTAAAACCGCTCCGTGAGGTCTCCGGCAAGTGATTAAATTTCAGCTTGGCCCATTGCCGTCCGGCTGTCGCATGGGCCCCATACAAACGGGGGGCTCGACTACCCAATGGTGGTGAGGGCCGAGGAGGACTTTTTTTTAGGCTGTCGTGGCGGAGGCTTCAAGCGGCCAGCCGCGCTTCGAGTTCAAGCTGCAAGTGTTCGAGCATTTCGCAAAGCTGCTGACAGCGCTGCCGCCTCCGCTCTGCGCCCAACTCATCGCAACGGTATTCAATTTCCTCACCCAGCGCCTGAAGGTGCGGCACACCCAGCAGGCCGAGCGAGCCGCGGGTGTGGTGCGCGATGCGCCGCAGAGAGGCGAGGTCGCCATTCTTCATCGCCCGGCGCAATTGGGGAAGACTGGTGATGATAAGGCTCAGGCACAAGTTAAAGACCTGCCGTTGGGTGTCGGGGTCGTCCCCGATAAACTCGACCACCTGATCCATCCGCACCAGCGACTGAGCGAAGGCGTGGCCGCCATCCGTAACGTAGTGAACAAACTTCTGCGGCAGTAAAACCGGAACGTGAGTGGTGGCGTGCATGGCAAATAACGAGTTCGGGCAAAATCCCAGCGGAATCGCTGGCTTGTTAGGCTAAGGATAACCCGGTCGAAGCCAGCCAACCATCAGGTCAAATCCGTAGAACCCAGAAGTTATCTCGGGTAGAATCGCCGGTGGTTTTGGAGCATCTCTTTTTAAAAACTCCGCAACTCCTTGACCGACAATATACTATTGACGATAAGCCCTTTCGATAACCGGAAGCTGCTGCCGCAAGCGAAAACACGGCATCGCGCAAGTGAGCGAACGGAGAATATTTGCGCCCAAACAGGGCGGATAAGCCATTAGGTTGGCCGGTTCAATCTATCTTGAAAGAATTGCTGATGATATCGATGTCCGTCTTAGTGTCCCGCAAATCGTCGGAAAAAGTCGTCTCAATGACCAACACGTTGTGTTTTGCGCTAATGAAGCAGAACACCTTGATGCCGCCGGGAAAACTGTCCACAATTTTTCCCTTCAAATATTGGCCCACGCCTTTTTTGTTGCCCCAATCGCTCAGGTTGGAGCGGGAAAGGGTGGTAATTTGCACGCCGTCAATTTTCCGCACCGCGCTTTCCACCAATTTTTTCGGATCATCCGCCCGGTTCGTGATGATGAATTGCACGGAACTGTTTTTTGAGCTTAACAGCATAAAATTGGTATTGGGGTCATAATCCTTCGCCTGGGTGTCCTCCTTCCAACTTGTCGGATAATCCATTTCGAAATCGGGGCGTTTAACATGGGTCGTCTCCTCGGAGGGGTCAGCAAGCCTGGGCATGGTGCCCGAACCCGCCGGCGAACCATGCGCTGCCGGACCAGTCGCAGCAGCTGCAGTTGCGGTACCCGCCGCTGGTGCCGCCCCCCAAACGGACAAGGAGGAGAAAAACATGGCCGCCAATACCAGGACCGGACTGGAAGAGAGGAATTCCGAAAACCGGGTGGGTGGGCGGCGAGGCATGGGCTGGATCTCCGGGAGGGACGCAAATAGGCTAGAGAGCATAATTACTTAAACCGGGTTGTTGGCAATAGAGTTTCTTGGGGAATGATGCTCGCGACGAGATTGCTCCAAGGCGATTTCCTTCCGTTGGGCGAACAGAAGGGTTATTTTTCCTTGAGCGTCCAGCTCCCATCCCACTCCGCCGGCGGCGGGACTTGGCTGTAATACTCGCAGCGTTCGAGGAAATTCAGGCAAAGAAAGTCGGCCTCCCCCATTTGCGTATTCGCCGTGCGAAACAGCTCCGCGGCCCGGGCAAAGTTCCGCGCAAAATACTTTTCAATTGCGGCCTCATATACCGGCAAGCCCGGTGGCGGGGTTCCGCCAGCAATTTCCCCCAGTGGGGCATACACGCAAGTGGCGCTTGTTTTGCCGAGTACTCGTATCTTGTCCACCAGCCGGTAGAGGAAAATTTCCTTGGTCATCTCGTAAATGCTCTCACCGACCAACACCGGCTGGCGGTATTGCTTGGTCGCACTCTCGATGCGGGCAGCCAGGTTCACGGGGTCGCCCATGACGGTGAATTCCTGCCGGCGCGGGTGGCCGATTTGCCCGACGACACCTTCGCCGTGGTTAATGCCGATGCCGCACGATAATTGCTTGCGATTGGACTGCCCCCGCCAGGACGCGTCCAGTTTCTGCAACTCCTTCTGCATACGCAGCGCGGCGCGCACCGCGCGCTCAGCGCCGTCCCTCGGTTGCAAATCGCGCACGTCTCCCCAGGCAGCCATCAATGCGTCGCCAATGTATTTTTGCAGCGTGCCGCCCTCCTCCTGGATGACGCCGACCATGGCCGTCAGGTATTCGTTAAGCTGCGCCACAAGCGCATCCGGCCCAACCTGCTCACTCCAGGAGGTAAAACCGCGAATATCGCTGAACAACACGACGACTTCTTTGCGCTGCCCACCCAGGCGTTGCTCAAAATCACCCCGGTGGCTGAGCATCAAGCCGGCGACCCCGGGCGAAACCATGCTCTCGAACATGCCGAGCATGCGTTGGCGCTCGTATTGGCTCAGGATATAGTCATACAGAGTGCCGAAAGCCCCGCAGCAAACCAGAATAATGACTGCGCCCGACACCGGCACCACGATGAGGTGCGTCCAAAAGATGTGCTGTGTCGCGGCGAAGAAGATGGCGCCCAGGGTCGCAAACAGACTCATTTTCAACAACACGGAATGCACCCATAACGAAACGACGAGCGCCAGCGCGCCCAAGCCCACCGCCAGTACCAGCACAATCCAGTCCGGCGCCGGTTCCAGCCATTCGTTGTGAACCAGGTTGGAAAAGGCGGTGGCCTGCAACTCCACCCCGGGCATATTGAACACCGGCGGCGTGTTGAAAGCGTCGGCGAAGCGGAAAACGTCATCCGGCCCGACAAAGACCACCTTGCCCTTGAAATACGCGCCGTGTTCGAAGGTGGTGTCCCATTCCCGAAGCACATCCACCAATTTGACCATTTTGAACGCACTGTATGCATCAAGCGGATCGAGCGACCCATAAAAATTGATCAGCATGATCTTTTCCAGTTCGCGCTGCGGGGCCGCGCCCAGAACCTTTTTGGCCGCCAGCCAGCTGAATGAATTGGTCGGAATATCACTCAAGTCGCGGCCAGGGTTGCTCGTTTGCAAGAGGTGGATCAGTGAACTTGGCGCCTGCTGGAGATTCTTGACACTGCGGACGACCGTGTCCGTGCTCTGGGCGGTCAGTCCCATGATCTCCTCCTCGCCGTGAGGGATAAGACTGTCCTCCGGCATCAAAAGAATGGAATTGCTGCCCGGAGCCACCGTCCCCCAATGCGACCCGATGACGACATGCTCGGCGTTCTTGGCGAGCACCTGGCCGAACTCCTTGTCGCCCTCAGTTGTGCCGTTGAACACGAAATCATAAGCGACCAACTTTGCTCCGCTGCCGAGCAACCGCTCGGTCAGGTTAGCCCATAACTTGCGGTTCCACGGCCAATCTTTGCCCATGTAGCTCAGCTCGGGGATGCCCGTATCCACGGTCTGCGTCTTAAAGTCTTCCGGGGTGATCTTCAGAATGACGACATCCGAGGGCGCGAGGCGAGGCGGCGCAGGAAGGCTCGAGCGCATTTCCAGCAAGGAAAACTCCAAAGTCCTCTCCCATGTGTTACTTTGGTCGGGGTTCGTCCACATATTGGGGTCGTGAATCCCCCAAATGTAAACCGCCGTAACAATCACCACGAAGGCCGTTTGGATTAAAAAACGCCTGTGGAGCAGAAACTCGAAAAGCCGGCGGATGGACATCTCCCTTTATTTCTGGGGGGTTTTACGGATTATTGCAATAAAGTAATCTCCCTAGCATCAAAAGCGCGCCACGCAGGCCCCGAGGACCGCCGCTTTGCGCTGGCAGTTTTTTAAGCCGGAGCGGATAATGCTCCTTGCGCCATGACCGCCCCCACCTCTGCCAAGCCGATTTTATTTGGCGAAACCTTGACCTCACTCTCTGAACGCCTCGTCGCACAGGGTGAGCCGGCCTTCCGCGCAAAGCAAATACTCGAGTGGATTTACAAGAAACGGGTGTTCGATCCTGCGGCGATGACGAATCTTTCCGCTTCGCTGCGCACGTGGATGACAGAGACCTTTGACCTTGCGCCGACGAAACACATCCTGACTAAAACCTCCTCAGACGTGACGGACAAACTGTTACTGGAATTGCGCGACGGCGCGTTGATTGAAACGGTGGTCATTAGAGCACCAATGGAAGGCGTGGGCGCAGAACGATCGCGCAAGACCATTTGCATCTCTACGCAGGTGGGCTGTGCATACGGTTGCCGGTTTTGTGCGTCAGGTCTTGCCGGTTGGAAGCGCGACCTTTCCGCCGGTGAAATCGTCGCCCAACTGCTTGAAGTATGCAAGCAGGAGGACGCCCGCACTCCACGCGCCCATGCGGAACTGGCGTCGTTCGACAATATCGTTGTCATGGGCATGGGTGAACCGCTGGCCAATTACGACAATCTGTTGCGCGCGCTAAGCATTCTGAATGCCGAATGGGGCCTGCGCTTTGGCGCACGCCGGGTGACTATTTCGACTTCCGGTCTTGCTCCGCAAATTATGCAACTGGCAGCCGAACCGCTGGGCTTCCGCCTGGCCATCAGTCTTCACGGTGCAACCGACGAGGTCCGTTCACAAATCATGCCAGTGAATCGAAAGTATCCGCTGGCGGAACTGTTGCCGGCGGTCCGCCAGTTTTCGGAAAAACATGGGCGCATGGTCACACTTGAATTCATTCTCATTGCCGAGGTGAACGACAGCCCGGCACAAGCCCACGCGCTGGCAAAAATCGCGCATGAGCTGCATGCACACGTCAACCTGATCCCTTACAACACCGTGGAAGGGCTGCCGTGGAAGCGTCCCAGCCTCGAACGGCAGGACGCTTTTGCCGAGATTGTGCGGCGCGGGGGGGCATCCGCCACCCTGCGGCGCGAAAAAGGCCATGATATCGCCGCCGCCTGCGGGCAATTACGCCTGCAAACGGAGGAAGCCCGCGCCACTGCGAAAGCGAAGCAGATTTCCGAGAGTGTTACGCATACCGCCGGTTGAGCGGCGCCGGACTGGGCCCTACGACAGAAATGTCATTTCCCGGGGGTGAGGACGGGCAACAAGCCGTCATTCGCAGTTTTCGGCACGGCCAAATCCACGACATGCCCAGTGGCTGAAGTTGACGTGAGACTGGACCACGCAGAAATGTTGTAATGGTTGCTCAACCAAAGCACGATGCTGCGTCCGCTGGCTTCCTCCGAGCCAAAATATTTCATGCCGTAATCGGGATAATCCCGGGCAAACAAACCCACGGCATCCGGGGGATTGTCCTGCAACTCACGGAGAATGTGTTGGGTGCCGACATAGCCGAGAACGGCGGGGTTGAATTCCAGCTCGGCCAGCGGGGTGGGCACGCGCAGGTGATAATTTACAGCGATACCCTCCGGGAAAGCAACCAGCGTCCGCGCTGAGGGGGTTTTCAATTTGTAGGCTCGCATCATGGTGTCCAACATCGGGCCCATCGGATGGGTCAATGAATCATTCACCGTTCTATGCGGCTGATAGGTGTAGAAACGGTCTCGACCAACTCCTATCTGGTAGGTTTTGGTGGAATAAAGATCGAGTTCGGTGCGCAACAAAACACCAACAGCGAATAACACCAGCGCGGAAAAAATTGCCGCCAGCAGACAATTCGCCCGGTCTTCGCCAGTATTCGCACCGCACCGCGCTGCCTCGACGATAATCAGGTGAATGCAAAACCACACCGCCAGCGGCATCATGAAAAATCCGTAATGACTCAGCACCGGGTGAAGAATCATCCGCGCCAGCATCAAGCTCGCGGCAACTCCCACCACGGCCAGCCCCAGCGCACGAGAAAAATCCCCACTCCCTCGCCAAACCGTCCGCAAACTACAGCCAATCGCCACGAGCGCCGTTCCAATCACCGGCAGCACAAAGGCTGGCCCAACCCTTTGCCAGGTATCAGCCTGCAGGCCCAGCCAACCACCCAAAATGGCTGCAGAACTCATCCCGAAAAGCGCGAAGCACCAGATAAGTGAAAACGCACGTCGGCCGCGAAAAATCCATGCTGCGAGCGCCATCGTTCCGCACACCGACAAGAGGCATCCGCCAGCTTTCACTTCAATGAGAAAATTTTCCCAGGGTCGGTCGAAGCCCATGTTAACCTGCGTGAGATGCTGGCTCAGGATGGTCTGCCGGATGGAGCCATCCAGGATTGTGGTCAAAACCCGATTGGTCGCGTCCAGGGCAAAGACTGCTCCGCCGCGAACGGAAAAATAAACGAACACAGGCACCCACAACGACAGGAACCCGCCGGCGAGCCAGCTGACGGCAGGCCGAAGCCAGCGCGTCACCGGCTCACGTTTGCGCAACACCCGCACCGACTGCGCCATTAAATAAATGCCGATTGCTCCCGCCGCTGCCAGCACCGCCTCCGGCTTGTCCAAATACGCCACGGCCAAACCGAGGCCGGCCATCGCGAGCCAAATTGGGCGTTCTGCCTTTAAGTGCCGCAGCAAGCCCCACAACACGAGCAACAGTCCGAAGAGGGAATAAGTGGACTGGGCCACGTAGGGGGTGATGAAGTTGTAATTGGCAATGTCGGAAAGATTGCCGAAGACGAATACGCCGAGGAACACCACTGAGCCAAGCCACACTGACAGCCGGTTGCCAATTGCGCCGAATATCGCACGCAGCAAAAGCAGCAGCACCACCGTAAGCACAAAATTCATCCACACCATCGTGTCCAAGCCCACGCCGAAAGCCCAAAAGCCTGTGCCCTCGACGAGGTTGGCAAGCGGCCCATACCAGTTCGCGATTTTTTGGTAAAGCAAATCGCCTTCGCTCAGCCGCCAGGCGATATATAAATCCCTGGGAAAATCGATCATGGGATCCCCCCATTGCAGCCATGTCTTTCCCAGCAAAAATACAAACAACCCAACGACCGAGAGCGGTTCCAGTACTGCCAAATTGACGTTCATCCACTTCCCCCTGCGGCCCGACACTCCTGAGGACGCGGCGCCCGCCAGCGTGGTCTCTCTCATGCAATCAAGCACCACACTCGAGTAATTCCGAAAAAACAATCCCATCTCCGTTCGAAACCGGCAGTAGACAAGCCAGCAAATAAACATGGCGGCGTTTACATACCAATAGAGCGGCCCCATCGGCGGCGTCCACGGGCCGCAAACCCACAGCAAAATGCCCAGGACCATTGACCAACCGGCAAAAATCATCAGATCGGGCAGGGCCGCGGGATACCGCTTTAGCGCAAGGATCAGAAGGTAATAAAACGGAACCAACAAGGGAACAAACCAACGGATCGAGCAGCATAAACCTGAATAGTTGTTGGAAGTCGCAGCGAAAAGCAGCCAAGTGACAATGATTAAACCGAGGGAAAAGCAAACCAGGCCGCGTTTCCCCCGCGTTTCGCGCCAGCCGACCACTGTCGCTGGAATTGCAAGGAAGAGGATGGGGTTGTATGCGATAAATCCCTTCTCGCCGAACAGGAGGCTTACGCCGTAGACCAAAAACTCAACAAAGCCGTGGTGGGCCCAGCCCGCGCCGGTAAGCTCTTGCGGAATGAACGCAGAACCCGGATAGAGAAAATATTGGGCGACTCCGTTGGCGGGAAAGAAAGTGCCGCCAATCAGGTAGTTCAGGGCGTGATGCAGCGCGAACCAGGGAAAGGCCAACGCCAGGACGAGGATCACGCTACGAATGGACCGGGTGCAGTAACATAAAAAACCAACCGAGCAAAGAACCAGCACTGGCCCCACCCCCAAGTCAATGCTGTAGCCAACGCCCAGCAGGGTTCCAATCGCACAAAGTTGGGTCCGGGAAAACTTTACCCACCCAGGCTCTGCGGTATGGGCAAGCAACAAAAATAGCCCGGCGAAAACTGCCAACATTAAAACATGGACATTGACCGCGCTACTATACGTTAGAGCAATCGTGCCAAAGGCAAAGCTGGCGACCAACGGCAGCCTGATTTCGATTGGCAGGCGGGAAAGCATCATCAACCGATTCAGCCAGAAAACCGAGAGGACATACGCCGACCCGCTGAAAATCAGCGCCATCAAATAACGAAAAAGGTTCGGGGTTTGCGCCGCCTTTAAACCCGTGGCATATTGCAGTATCTTGTAAACTGCGGCCATCGCCAATTCCGGAACAGGTGACTTATCCGAGTAAAAATGGCCTTCGATAAATAACTTGTCCCCGGTAACGGGCTGGAAAATGGACTGGTCAATTTGCCAGGTATGGTAATCAACCAGGCACTCCGCCGTGGCGAGACGGCTCCCGTCATTCCAACTGGGAAGGTGAAGGGCACCAATCACCGCGACGGCGAAAGTCGCCAGCAATATCTGCAGGTCAAAACGAGAATTCAGCCAGCCCATTTTCTGCCGACCCGGCGTGGTTGCGGGCATCGCCTGAGCTGACGTTGATTCATTCATGCCTAAGATTTGGAACCTCTAGCGGCTACCGGCTATCCAAGCGAGCCAGAAGACGGTCGGGGACATTTTGAACTCGAAACCCGGAACCCAAAGCCCGAAACTGATTTCATGGATCCATCCCCTGAAACTTTGCTGACCGCACTGCGCAGCGTAAAATATCCCGGCTTTAGCCGCGACATCGTGTCATTCGGCCTCGTGCGCACTACTGAGGCGCGCGATGGCGTCGCCCGTGCGCGGCTGGAAGTGACCACCGTGGACCCGGCCATCCCAAAAAAACTCCACGATGACGCCATGGCCGCATTGCAAGGGGTGCCGGGCATAAACCGCGCGGAAGTCGAGGTCGCCGTGAAAATTCCGCCCAAAACACCCGCGGCGGCATCGGCGGGCCACACCGCCGCACTGCCCTCGCAGCTGCAAAAAGTGCGCTACCATTTGGCGGTGGCCAGCGGCAAAGGCGGCGTGGGCAAAAGCACGTTTGCCGTCAACCTTGCCTGCGCGTTCGCGCAATTGCTTGCCAAGGGCGGCGGGCCCCGCGGCGTCGGCCTGATGGACTGCGATATTTACGGTCCGTCCACTCCATTGATGCTGGGCGTGAACACCCGCCCGGAAATCGAAGGCGAGATGCTGCAACCGGTGGAAAATTTCGGTGTGCGGCTCATGTCGCTGGGATTGCTGATTGACGAAGATACTCCGGTGGCGTGGCGCGGGCCGATGGTGATGAAGACCATCCAGCAATTCGCCTCGCAAGTTGCCTGGGGCGAGCTGGAAATCCTCGTAGTGGATCTGCCGCCAGGCACAGGCGACGCCCATATCACGCTGGCGCAGACCATCCCTCTATCGGGTGCGGTCATCGTTACGACCCCGCAGTTGGCTGCCGTTTCAGTGGCCCGGCGGGGAGCGATGCTCTTCGACAAGGTCAATGTGCCGCTGCTCGGTGTCGCAGAAAACATGAGCTTTCTAGAAAATCCAGATGGCACACGCCAGCACATCTTCGGCGAAGGCGGCGGGCCGCGAGCCGCGATTGATCTGAAAACGGAGTTTCTTGGTCAAGTGCCCCTCGACCCCCGGGTACGTGCCGGGGGCGACCGCGGCATTCCTGTGGTTATCAGTCATCCCGATACGCTGGCCGGCCAAGCCTTCATCGGTATTGCGGAGCGGCTGCTGCACAAACTGCGACATCCTCAAGCAAATGCCTAATAAGGCCTATCCCCCGTTTTCAGCATAAGGGCAGCTAAATACCGTGGCCCTTTCGTGATTGACATTGCGAACCCACAAATATGTTGTTAAGAATAGGTGACAATGAAAAGGCTCTCGGCTGCTTATGGCTCAAGCCATTATCCGGCTCTAACCCATTCCCGTTCCCCCGACGTGAAGATGAAAACCTCTGACACGAAAAACCCCCTAGGCTGTGAGGATTTTGTCAATCGCTCCAGCGTCTATCAAGAATTCCTGGCCGAGCGTGAAGAAATCCTTCGCCACAAGTGGATCGAATCCGAAAAAGCAGGTCATGACATCGGTTTTGAACAAGCCCTCCAGGGTTGGATACGCAACCATCGGGACAAATGGCGGTCCAGTCGTCGCAGCAACACTCCCTTCAGCGCCCTGAATTAGGCCTGCCTGATTAAGAAATCACGGGACACGCCAGTTGGCTGGCCTTAGAGCTTCACTTCTTTGTGCAGGGTATGGCGGCGCAGAAACTTGTTATACTTCGTTTTCTCCACTTTTTCCTGCTTCACGCGCTTGTTGCGCGTGGAGAAATAACGGGAGGGCGGTTTGCCTTCCTTGCGGGCTTCCGAGCATTCGAGACAGATGAGTTCCCTGGCCATGGTGTTTTCCGGTGTTGAGCCGACCAGCTTGGCAGTCCGCCCACTGGGATGCAACCAGAAAGATAGGCGTCATCCATCCCGTCGCAAAATGCGCCAAAATGTAACCTACGCCCGGCCTTGCATCCGCCTTTGCCCCTTGCCTACAGCTGCCGGGGGGCGCATAGTTGACGCCCCATGAACCTCTACCTCTTGCGCCATGCCGAGGCGGAGTCGGGCGATTCCGACGCCGACCGGCGCCTGACACACAAGGGGGAAAAGCAGACCGAGCAACTGGCCAAGTTTCTGCGCAAACACGAGGTGGATCTGGACATTCGCGAAATCTGGCATAGCCCGCTGGTGCGCGCGGTGCAAACCGCCGAAATTTTCCAGAAGGAACTTGGCCTCGACGCTCCGCTGCTTGAAGCACCGGGCCTGCGACCCGAGGATGACCCGCGCCCAATGGCGCTGCGCCTGGCCTGCTCGCGCAAGTCCGTCCTGGTCGTCGGCCACAACCCGCACTTCGAGGAACTGGCCTCGTGCCTGCTCAGTGGCAATACCAGCCCAGTGCTGGTTGACTTCAAAAAATGCGGCCTGCTGCACCTCGAACGCGCGGAAGACCCGAGCCGCGCGCGCCCCCTGGCACATTGGATACTTTCGTGGTATCTTATTCCGCGACTGTTATAATCACCTTTAAACCCAAACCCGATTATCACCATGATTGACCTCATCAAAAAAACCATGCTCGCCGGCGTCGGCGCCACCATCGTCACCAAGGAGAAGGTTGAGACACTGCTCCACGACTACGTCGAAAAGGGCAAACTCTCGACCGCAGATGCCAAAAACCTTGCCGACCGCATTGTAGCGGACGGCCGTCAGGAATACGAACAAGCCAAGCGCGACCTGGGCCAGCGCTTTCAGGAAATGCTGAAAAAGTCCAACCTCGCCACCCGCGAGGAACTGGCCGCCCTGGAAAAACGCCTCGCAGCGCTCGAAACCAAACTGCCCTAAGTAAAGACTTCCCTCCACTTCCGTGCGAACGCCTGTGCCAGGCGTTGGCTTTTCCATTCCATGTCGTGAACTTAAACCCGCTTCATACGTTAAATAATCTGGTCCGAGTCATGGAAATAGTGACCGTGCTGGTTCGCAACGGATTTCAGGAATTTCTTGAGCAAATTGAAACGCCCCGCTCGTGGTTGCGTCGGCACATTCCGCTGCGCCCCGGACGCTTGAATGTCTGGCAGCGCTTGCGCGTTACGGCCGAGGAACTGGGACCTACTTTTGTCAAGTTTGCCCAATTGCTCAGTACTCGCGCTGACGTCCTGCCGGAGCCGCTCATCGAGGAACTCAAACGCCTGCGCAACCAAGTGCGCCCGGTGCCCTGGGAACAGATGCGGCCCTGGCTTGAGCGGGAGCTGAAAGGTACAGTCGAGGAAGTTTTTGCCGAATTTGATCAGGCGCCCGTGGCGGCTGGCTCCATCGCCCAAGTTTACCGCGCACGGCTGCCATCGGGGGCGGTCGTGGCGGTAAAAGCCCAACGTCCAAACCTGCGCAAGGAAATGAAGTCCGACCTGGAGATCATCCACTGGTTCGCAAAAAAGATGCAGCAACACCTGCCTGAGTTGCGGGCCTACGACCTGCCCGCCGTAGTGGACGAAACCGGCGAAAACATGCTGCGTGAGCTCGATTTCACCATTGAGGCACGCAATTCCGCTTTTTTTAACAACACCAATCCTTATCCGCAGGAAGTTTTTGCCCCGACGCTCCACGACGCCTTCACGACGCATCGCCTGCTCGTGTATGACTGGGTCGAGGGCGTCGCCCCCGAACTGGTTACTCTGCCGCCAGAGGCGCGGGCGCGAGTGGCGCAGGCCGGTGGCCGCTCCGTGTTTGACCAGATCATCATGTCCGGCTTCTTCCACGCCGATCCGCACACCGGCAACCTGCTGGTGACGTTTGACGGCCGCCTCTGCCTGCTCGACTGGGGCCAAGCCGGGCTGCTGACGCGCCAAATGCGTTACTTCCTCGCTGATTTGTTTGATGCCATCACCGACGACGATCCGGAAAAAATTGTGCGCGTAACTTTGGCCAACGCTCTCACGAAGCGGCGCGTGGATGCCGGCCGTCTCGAAAAGGACGTCAGCCTAATGTTGCGCAAATACTCCGATGACGACAAAGGCCGTGACTTTGGGCGCATCATGCTCGACTTGCTTTATGTTTTTGGCACGCACGGCATTCGCCTCGCCCGTGATTACGCCATGCTGGCCAAAGCGATGCTCGCCATCGAAGAGGTCGGCAAAATTCTCGACCCTTCGTTCGACATCCGTCCCATTGCCGAGCCCTTCCTGCACAAGCTCAATGTCGAGCGCTGGCATCCGCGCACCATGACGCGCATGATGTATTGGGACTGGCGAGCCGCATTGCGGCATGCGCGCGAAATTCCTGGAACGATGATGCGCCTGCTGCGCAACCTCGAGGAAGGAGAGGCCAGCATCAACTTCGTCCATCATGGACTGGACGGGCTGCGCGCGTCTTTTGAACATGGCGTGAACCGTCTCGTTCTCGCGATCATCATCGCCGCCACGCTGCTATCGTCGTCACTCATCGTCTCACGCGTCAGCGCGGCCGATCTGGAAACCTTTCCCTATATACTGGGCAAATACGGTTTTGTGGCGGCCATGATTTTTGGCTTTTGGCTCCTGTATGAAACTGTGCGCCATCGTCGAAAGTAATACTGGTCTTTACCGCCCCGTTACAGTCAACATAGCCGGACACGCACCTCACTCTCAATTTCAATGGCGCACTGTCCTATGGGACGACGGGAGCGGTGCGGATTTATGATGCCGCCGACAACAGCCTTGTGGACACGATCGACATCAGCTCCGCCACGCAGCCCTACACCATTGGCGGAACACGCTACAATGCCTATGCGCTGCTCATCGCCAGCAGCAACACGGCAACGATTTATCCGCACAGCGAATTGGCCTACGGCAAAACTTACTATGTACAAATGGATCCGGGCGTGGTGAAAAGCACCGCCGGAAATTTCTCCGGCATGAGCGACAAAACCAG
>Ga0206999_10213_pt1 | contig 14277 bp, 16 predicted proteins | sample Alteio_BWMinCont_92_FD_153482 | JGI IMG/M metagenome (GOLD analysis project Ga0206999, IMG submission 153482) | Enriched cells from forest soil in Barre Woods Harvard Forest LTER site, Petersham, Massachusetts, United States -... | ecosystem: Environmental > Terrestrial > Soil > Temperate forest >...
CGTTGTTCGGCCCCAGCGCAAGCTTCGCCAGCGCTTCCTGCGCATCCGCCGCCGGCTGCTTGCCGTCAATCCCGAGCGGCGCGCGGGCGGCGCGCGCGTTGAGCCCGCCGGAGGCGGACGAGCCGTCGAGCGGCGCAACGGAACCGTCGTTCGGCGCTTCGTTCTCGCCGTTCAAGATGGCCAGGTCAGTCGTATCTGTCTGCTGATTTGTCATGTTTTTCAGTAGGACAGGCTTTTTATCCTGAGCTTAGTGAAGGACAGCCTGTCGCTTTTGAATTCAGGCGCGCCGGAAAATCAAAACCCACAGGCTGAAGCCTGTCCTACTCCGCCGCATATGTGATAGAACACCTACACCTAAAAGGAGGCGCGTATGTTCGGTGGCTTGCTCTGGTGGATTATCGTCGGTTTGATCGCCGGTTTTCTCGCCGGAAAAGTAATGAAGGGCGGCGGCTTCGGCGTGCTGATGGACATTCTCATCGGCATGGTCGGCGGAATCATTGGCGGATGGCTGTTCGGCATGCTCGGAATTTATCCCGGAGGCGGATTGATCGGCTCCATCCTGGTTGCCTTCGTCGGAGCCTGCATTCTTCTCTGGCTCGTGCGCCTAATTAAGAAAGCGTAGCTACGGCCGTGCCGCTCCAACTAGGCGCTTTTTTTGCTCAAGAACGGCCGGTCGATGGTCTGGTTGAGCATAATGTAGATCCGTTTGAGGATCATTAAGAGGGTAAGAACGAAATTGAGGGTAAGAAAAACCATCACGCCGGTAAGCCATGTGCTCGTAAATCCCGTAACACCCGGCATCTCATGCATTTTTAGGTAAGCCACAGCCGTCATTGTGACAACCACGATAAGAATAGAAATCAGTATGGAATAAGCAATGTTGTCGTGCAATTCTTTGATTGTTGATGTTCTGGCCTTCGTCAACACCGACGGATGTTCTGTCTGAGACGAAAGCGTGTAGATCAAGACCAACAGGTTCAGGAGCAGGCCGGCAAAAATCGAAAACGCAGTCAGGAGGGCATTCAGAACATCAACGCTGAACTTCCAGCCGTAGCGTGGTGCGATCACCCCAAGCAAGGCGGGAAGTCCATAAAACAGCAAAATGTCCGATACGCTGTACCTCTGCGAGGAGTTATCACGCATCGTACGAACCTGCGCCGTGACAATGCGAGTGATATCAATTTTCACGATTTCCCTTAGCCGTATAGCACGGTACGAAGTTTAGCGGCCAGCCCATGGGCTTGATCGTCTATCGAGTCGTAGTTTGGATAGCCGTCTCTACCTATGGTAACAGCATCGGTCACATCATGGTACTGCCTCAGCCTCCCGGGGTCTCCCACATCTACAGTCCGACTTGAATGGCCGAACTTGACTTGTGCCTTTACATTTTCATACGAGAATTGCTCGTTATCGTCCAGGGCGAACACCCCAGAGTGTTTTCTTCCTCTAAGGATTGCCGATAGCCACGAATTCATGGGAAGGGCACTACCCTTTCTGGCACGAATGACAAGTTCAACAGAGCCCTTAACCTCTGCATGTCCCCGATCATAGCTGTCCGCGACGTCTGACGGAATGCTCATCCGCACAAAACTTATCTTCTGAACCCTTCCCCTCATAATTTTTGCCATCTCGTCTTGGTCCACCAAGTGAGAAAACCGCAATTTGAGATCGGGGAACTTCTCCGTAAGAGCCGTTTCCAGCACCCAGTGGAGCAGGTTTCTGATCCCGAAATGACCGGTCCGCTGGAGGATCAGAAGGCCGTCTTCGGCCCCCTCCGGAATATCAATGAAAAAGTAGAACGGCCACATTTCCGCATCTTGCTTCTTTCTCCTGTAAACGGTCTTTTTCGTGTTCACATTGATTATGTTGTTTTCGCGTCCATAGTCGCCGGTCTCGACGATTCCTGTCAGTATCCGGGAGCGCTTTTCGAGCCTTGAAACCGACATCGCCTGCTGAAGTTCCTTTTGATCGAGCGTCTCGTTCTTTATCTCAGTCAATACGTCGTGCAGAAAGTCCAAGAGATCCGACCCCTCGCCGTCGATATCCGAGAGAATTTCGGTGCTCTTGTCTCCCTTATTCCACGCTTTAATGCCGTAGGCAGCCAGAGAAATGAGAGGGGGCATATTAGCCGCGCATCTTAGCACGGACTATGCCAGCTAGAGAGCAAAACTTGGAGACGAGTATTCACCCATCTATTATTTTTCTACCTGACTATGCACTCCCACGCTTCGTCCCGCCGCCATTTCCCGGTCGCGCGCGATTTGGGTCCAGGTGCGCCGCCGCACGGGAGACAGCCCCACGACGCCGCGTTTCGCGTCATCGTCAGGTGAAATCGGCGGAAACCCTGCCGTGCCAAGCAGCGAATTCACCAGCGCATAGTTCTCCGCCCGCAGCCGCGCCACTTCTTCCTCGAGCAGAAGTACATACCGCCCGCGCGCATGCCGACTGAGCCATGCCATCATCGTTTGCAACATAGGTGTGAGTAGCACAGGCTTCAGCCTGTGTCGTTTGCAGCAGAAAATCCAAAAGAACACAGGCTGAAGCCTGTGCTACTTAAACCCTACTACCACCCTTGCGGGCGCCATCTGCGCGGCACCACCGGCGCCACGCGGCGCGACTCTTCAGCGGAAAATTTCTTCAACCAAATGGCGCGCGAAGTCGGATCGACGGCCGTGATGCGCTCGGCGGCGAGCACTTCGGCTGGCGCGCGGCCCGGCTCCAGCGCCGACTTCAATCCGTAGCGGGCGGAGTCGGCGGGATCGTCGCCGTCGCACTTCAGCGTGTCCTCGACATTCGCGGGGTCGCGCGTGAGTGTCGGCAAATTCTCAATCAGCCGGGCGCAATTTTCGGCAATCAACCAGTGATCGGCTTCGAGCGCCTGGTACATCAGCATCCACCCGCCCACGCGATCGTTGTCCGCCGGAGTCGGCCGCGGCAGGCCCGCGGCGGCGAGGCCGTCGCCCAGTTGTTCCGCAATGGAAGCATCGGCAGTGCGTTGCGCAAACGCGTCGGGCGAAAGAAAAACGTCTCGGATGCGCTCGGCGCGGCCGAGGCGATCGATGCTGCGTTCCGCGATCGCAGCCACGAGCATGCGTGGCGAGAGCCGGTTCTGCACGAACTCGCGGTACGTCACCACCACGCCGTCGTTCCGCGTCGCGTGCCAGTAGACCGCGCTCGGGTGCTCGAACCCCCAGTCAATCGAAATCCAGCGCGGCGTCCACGGCTCGAGCTGCACTTGCTCGGCGCGAACCGTGTGCCGCGCCGCCGAGAAAATGTCGAAGTACTGCCCGGCGTAAACGTCCCACTCGCCGTCAAGAAACGCCCGCCGTAGTGCCTCGGGGAGCTGCCCGAGCGTTTTCTTGTATTCTTCGTCGTGCGCGAAGTATGGATTGTCCGCGATCGTCGCGTGAATGAATTCGTAGTCGTCCGGATCGTACTGATCGGGCCGGTCCATCCCTGGGGCGGGTGTGCGATCCACCCACAGCGCCTTGACCCAGGCGTGGCCGATATTCCCCGGGTTCGTCGCCCCCGCCATGCACGGTTTGGCGCCTTTGATGCGGCAGCGAATGCGGCTGGTGAGAAATTGCCATTGCTTCAGCGTGAAATGTGTAAGCTCATCCACTCCGATGAATAAATATTCAGCGCCCTGGTATCGGTAAACATCATTCTCCGTGTCGCAGTAAGCAAATCGCGTCGTCGAGCCGTTCAGCCACGTGACAATGTGCTTGGCTTCGTTGTATTTCTCGTACAGTTCGCGCGGCACGTCGCGCCGAAAATAGGTGATCAGCGAAGCCTCGAGCTCCGGAAACGTGCGCCGCAACAGCAGCGTGTCCACCCCTGGATGCAAATGCGCCTGGCGGATGGCCTCGTATAGCAGAGCCTTCGTTTTCCCAGGCCCAGCGGCCCCGCCGAAGAGGCGGTATTTCGCGCCTGATTCGTGGAATTCCAACTGTCGTGGGAAGGCGACGTATGTGAACGGCCTGAAAAACCTTTTTGGCGAACTAGCGTGTTTTGGCGCCGAAGGCGTGATCCTGGATGCCATGAGGAAATCCAATCGACTGCTCAAATGATCGCATAGGCATGCTCAACCAGGTCGTCATGTAACTCCAAGTATGGTAGCCTGGCCAAACTTATGATGAGATCAACAGTGCTTCTCTAGGAGAGATGAACGCTGAGAAACAAACCGGTCACATTGGACCCCGTGCTCTGCAGTTGATTTGCGGCATTTTGATCGGCATTGGGTTTACGGCCGTAGGTTCTTTTCTCTGGCATTCCAACGTAGGGTCGGGCGAATCATTGGTTTCCAGAATTCTTGGATACGTTTTGTTGATCTTCTTAGGCCCTGGGATGTTCGTGAGTGTGCTCGTAAATGGAGTCGACGACATCAGCTTGACGGTCGCCCAAATCGCAAACGTCGTTATCTATACCGCCCTCAGCTACGTCTTCCTTCGATTCCTGGAATGGCGCAGAATCAAGTCTCCATCAAAGTGAGCGGTCGTTTAGGTCGCCTTCAATTTGTTTCCGACAAAAAACGCCGCCGTGCCCGTGATAAAGCAGATCCCGATAGCGTGGTGTTGCAAGCTCAGAACAACGCCGGCCATGAACGCGCCCGCTCCAGCGATCTGCACATACAGGCCGATGGATTTCGTTGAATGTGTCGCTGCTGATGTAGCCATGGTTCCTCCTGGATTCCGGTTTTCACTTTGCGAAATCAATTGTAGCGGCGGGTCGTTGGCAGCCTGGGCTTAGCAGCGCAGGCTGAAACCCGCGCTGCTCAAATCTCAATCGCAGCAGCCTCGCTGCAGCAGAGTGGGCGACGCCGCATTCGGGGGATACACGTACCCGCCGATTTCCCACCCGCTGCCCGCCGAGTTCTGATTGATGAGCGAAACGCCGCCGGGCCACGACGACGCCGGTGAAAGCCCCATCTGATATGTTGAACCGAGATTCACTCCGGCATTGATTGCCGGCGAAACAGCGAGCAGCGCGAAATTTCCGGTCGACGACAACGACGACGCGTTCGTGAGATTCGGATCGAGACTGAAGGAATGCGTATCCTGCGAGCTATTGGTTTGCCAGTTCGCAAAATTGTACGCGGTGCCGCCCCAGTTGAATGGCGTTCCTGATGCCGAAAAATAATCGTTGTAGTCGTACGCCGTGCTCGTTTCCGACGTCGCATCGACGCTGGCGTAGCCACCGGTATAAAAAATATTGTTCTTCACCAACGCGCCAGTGGACGTGGACGCCTGCGTCACCACCGGATTCGTCACGCCCGGCCCGTACACGGTGTTGTTGTAAATGATGCTGCCAACGCTACCGGTCAGCAGAACTCCCTCGCCGCCGCTCGCGCTCGAACTCGACGCCGAAATGTCCAGCAGGTTGTCCCAGAACGTGATCGACGCGCCCGTGGTCAGACCCGAGTTTCCTCCGCTGCCCACGTCCACGCCCCACTCGAAATTGCCGTAGATCAAGCTGTGCGACACGGTTAGCGACGTCGTGGAATCGCCCACCAGGACGCCGTAGCCGTGCCCGGTGAAAGTATCTGAGCGAAACGGTCCCGCCGTGCTGTAAATCAGGCAGCTATCGACAGTGTTGTTCTGGGATCCACCGTGGGCTACGACCACGGACCACACGCCGCCAGTGAAAACGTAAGCGGACCGCATGTAGGTGTCGTTGTAAAACGTCGACTTTTGAATCAGGTTCCCGGTCGTCCCGGAACCGTAAATGCAAATAGGCGAGGTCCCGTAAGAATTGAACGCCGTGATATTCGTAACGACGTTGTTCGTCGCGCCGCTGTAAACGCAGATCGGATGCCGGAAAGTGTCGTGCGCGGAAAGGTTGCGCACGATCGAATGGCTACCAGTCAAGTAAATCCCGCCAAGCGTCGCGCTACTCGTGTTGTAGGTTTCCGCCTGGTCGAGCGAATCGAAAATCAGCCAGGACTGCGCATTGTCCCAAGTCGTAAAACTCGGGCTCGACGCGGTCACATAGGTGTACGTCTTGCCGTTGGTCGCGACGTTTGAGCTGTCCGACGCATGGATATAGAGAAACGTCCCGTCGTAATACCACGAACCCGGCGTCTGGTCCACCGACAGCGCCGAAGCCTCGATCTGGATCAGGACACCGTTTTCCCACATCGCCACCGGCGTTGAACCCAGAGTGTTCCGGTATGTGAACTGCGTCGTGTTGATGGCGACGATGTACTTGATGACGCTGTTTCCGCCTGTCGAATAGCCGCTCACCGTTGTGCTCTGCGACTGATCCGGCGCGGCGAAATTCGACCACAGCGTTTCGTGGTTACTGGTGTAGTACTCGACGTTTCTCGCCGTGGTGTAGATCGTCACCATCTGATCCACGGCGTTATTCAAGCTGTAGCTGATTTGATCGGAGGTCACCGTGGTTCCCGCGGCGACCGTCGTGCCGTTGTTCCCGCCGCCCCAGGTGATACGCGTGATGGCGCTGGTGTTCGGCGCCGTAGTAGCGGGGCCGATTCCCGCGCCATTGATGTTCAGGGCCGCGCTGGCTGAGGCCGTGACGCTGATCGTAATCAGCGCCGCTGGATTGGTGATGTCCAGGTGCGAAACTTGTTCGCGCCAGTTGCGCGTGGCGCTGTCGGTGCTGGACGTACCGGAATCCGGAGGCGAAAAAATCGGCGTCGTCGTGTTGGGAGCGAGCGTGTAGCCGCTCGTGCTCAGCGCTGTCGAGCCTTTGACGATCGGATTCGCGCCGCTGCCATACGCGCCAAACGTGATGGGCGATCCGCTCGTCCCGCTTGACGGAGCCAACAGCGACGTCCCGTACCAGGCGTCGCCGCGATTGAACAGAATCGAATCGCCCGGCGAAAACGTGAAACCATTCACCTTCGCGATCGTCTGCCAGGGCGAACCGGAGCTCGTCCCGCTGTTCGAGTCGCTGCCCGCCGCCGCGACGAAGTAAGTCGTTGCCCGCGCGGGCGTCGCCGCGACAAACAAGAACGCCAGGATGATGCCCGCAGGTAACAGGTGGCGGGTTGCAGGTGTCAGGTGTTTCCCTGTCACCTGCCACCTGTTACCTACAACCTTCCACGTATCCCTACTGCACCACATAGCTAATCCCGCCGGACACTTGTCCCGAGCCGGAATTGAATATGCACAAATTATCCCCGCTGGTCCCTTCCACGCCCAAGGAAGAATCTCCGTTGCCCAGCGCGATGCCGCCATTCGCCGCGAAATTCCAGCCGGTCGCTGCCGTCGCTCCGCCAAAGCCGCTCACTCCCGCCGAACTCGTGCCGCACACAGTGCCCGTGCCTTCGACCACCGCGACATTTGTCGCCGCGGCCGCCACCACGTGAATCGAGCACACATAAATCTTCTTGGACGCCGTCCCGGCTACCAACTGCGTGTTCGCCGTCTGGCTGATGCTGGCGTAAAGTTTCGTCCGTGCCTTGCAAGGATCCACGACCAGGAAATTTGTCCCGTCGGTGATCTTAAACCCCTGCCCCGTCGCAAATTGTCCCTGCGGGTCCGCCGCCGCAATTTCCGGCGTGACCTCAACCAGCGCGGCTCGCAAAAGTGGCGCCGCCCCAAGTAGCGCGGGCTTTAGCCTGTGGCCTTTGACTCTGTCCTCCAAGGCCCGCGCAGGCGCAGCCGCGATACTCGCACGCAACAACGCTAGCATTCCGGCGAGCAGCACAATCCAAAACGGCCACCATTTTTTCCTGCCCGCGCTTCGGGAAATCCCCGAAGCTTCGGAGGACTCGTCCGCCTCGCGTCCCGACAATGTGCGGTTGCCCGCGCCAGTTCCCCGAGTTTTCCTATGCGCAGCGGGCGCCGTCAAATCCAGCAACCCGCGCAACACGCCGAACTCAATCGCCACTGCGGCTGCTTCGTCCGCCTTGGAATCCCCAGTATTCGGCGCGACGATTCGCAATTCGCGATCCGAATGCACGACTCCTCCCGGACGATCCACAATTACAGGACCCGCCGCCAACTGCGTCACGTGCCGCAAGACGGCCTCTTCCAGCGCGCTGTCCACCGAATCAAAATGTATCCCTCCTTCGCTCCGGAAATTCGTCGGAGCCAAGGCGGGCTTGCCCGCCGTAGCCGCCTCGGCGAAGGCGGGAGAGGAAGCACCCCGATGCAATCGAGGCGCTTCCTCCCTGGCTGAGGCGGTCGAGTGGTGCGTGGGGTGATCCGGCCGGAGGAAGGCATCAGGGGTGTGAGTGGCCGGGGCAAGCTCAATGGTAATGGCGTAGCCGGCGTGCGGTTCCTGCGCGACCCCCTCGGCAGGGAGAAATTCCGTAACCGCAAAACCCGCGAGCCGCAACAGGTGTCGAGTGGCGCGCGCGCAATTGTTGTCGCCAATGATTTTAATTCGCATGGTGTGCGTAGGAGCGTGACTTGGGATTCGTGACGGGCTAGCCCGGAGGTCGCTGCGCGGCTAAACGGTGACTAGTGATTGGTGATGATGACTGGCAAGAACCTCATTCGATGAAGCTGCGCTTGCGATCCGAATGCGTTGGTTTGAATAAATTTCAAATCTTAAATTTCAAATTTCAAATCACGATTCACGAATCACCGGTCACTAGTCACCTCGCGCCTCACCGCGTATCTCAACGCACAAACGTCAACAGCGCCGGCCCCGTCCCGCTGGCAACCTGCAAATATGCGACGGTGTCGCCCGCATAAAACCGCGTTCCGGAGCCGCCGTCCTGCACACCGACGGAATGCCGCGGTGCGGCAACAGTCTCGATACTGCCCGCGGAAATCGTGTCCTGCGTGGTCGCGTCCGCGGAGTCCGTGCGGATGAACATATCGACGGCCACTGAATTCTTGATCGACACGGCCATGCAATCGACAGGGGCAACCACGGCGCTCCAGGATACGGTGTCCAGCGCGATCTGCTTTTTTACGTAATTTGGATTCGAGGCCATTGGAGTGATTCGAGACTGGTGATTGGTGACTAGTGACTGGTGATCAGGGACTAGCAATTCTAACGACTGTTGATTCTTAACTAGTGACCGATGAGGGCCCGTCTAATCGCGACATACGAGGCAGCCCATAGGTTGTTTTCTCACGAATCACAAATCACGAACTACGGGTCACTAGTCACCAGTCATCGGTCACCAGTCACCTTCCCTACGGCAGCATCTTCGCCGTCAGCGCCGCGCCACCGGTGGAGGAGTTCACGATGATTCGCAGAAACCGTGCCCGAACGCCAGTCACAGTGCGCGCTTCGCCCGCAGTCGCTGTGGATGTGTCGATTGCGAAATACTCCGAGTTCACGTCCGCCGCCGCTCCTTGCAGCGTAATGTTGACCGCCGTCGGCGCGGTGCCAAAAATAGTTTGCCAGCGTACGGCGTGGGTCTGATCCGCCAGCCCCGCGGGTTCGGGAATCGCAAATTGCGCGCCGGCTGTTCCGTTGGCGGGAAACGCTTCGGCGTTGAAACTGAACCCGACGTCGCCGGGAAACAAAGATAACGGCGGCGTAGTGTTGCTATAAGCGGGCATGTTGCCTCCTGGGTAGGACAAGCTTTAGCCTGTCTAATGTTGGGGCGCCAAATGCGCACGGTCGAAGATCGGATTACGAAATCAAGACGCGACTGGCTGAAGTCGAAGATCCCGATCCGGTCGGGGGCGTGTCTTACTTGCTGGGGATGATTCAGAATCCTGCCGGAGAGTCCGGCGAGAGGGTACAACTCTGCGATCGGGAATGTATCATAAGTGGAGTTTATTTGTCAAGTATTATTCTCTGAACATTGAAAGCGCGTAAAGTCCGTTCAATCCGAATATGCGCCGCATGTCCGGCCTCACGACGCCTTCGCTGTCGTCTCCCGAAAATATTTCGATGGCGGAAACACTCCCGTGCGAGTCAACTCCCGGCCCACATCCTTGCGAATCTCCTCCGCCCAATCCGCCCAGGTCAATTCGCTGATCCCCAGATGGCGCCGCGCCGCCTGATAGTCCGCCCCGCCCAGGTAGAACACCCGAAACATCGCTACCCGGCTTGCCCTGAATAAAGTAGGACAGGCTCTTGTGGTGAGCGGCCGCGAACCATCAGCCTGTATGCCTTTGCGAGTCCCGTCAAACGAGTTGAAGCCTAACGCCCTCTCCCCCGCTCGCGCAAAATCGCAAACATACTCGGCCAGCCGCGGCATCCGGTCCGGACGCCACTGGTACTTCCCGGAAGATTCCGCGTTCAGCGTCGGGATCTTCATGTCGATCGCCTCGCGCGCCGCGAGGTACACATCATGACAAACATCAAATGCAAACGTCGCTAGCATGGTCTCTCCTCCACACTTCCTGACGTGCACTTCCGATTTGTCGAACTCGCTCCTGGAACGCTTTTATGTAGGACAGGCTTCAGCCTGTCGCCTTTGGGCCTGGTGGTAAGTCGGAAAACCCGCAAGCCGAAGTTGAAGATCTCAACCCATTCAGAGCATGACCTACGCAACCTCACGGCGATCGCGACCCAGCCCGCGCCGCCTCACGCCGCCGCACTCGCTCGAGCACCTCCGGCCTCACCCGCGCCGGCCCGCACACGGGTCCTTGTCCCACTCGCAATTCGCGCGCGACGGCAAGTTCCTTGGGTGATATTGCATGAGTCTTCGCATTTGACTGTGAATTTGAATTACAAGAATCGGTTGTTACTAAATCCCTCTCGCGATTTGCGTTCACCGAGCCAACCTGTGCTTCACTCGGACCGCTCTGCCTCTCATCCCTACCCACTCCCAAATTCCCATTCAAATCCAAACCCACATCCAAACCCAAACCCAAATCCTGTGCTTGAGCACCCTCAAGCCGCTCCTTGAGGTCATTTTCCCTCGCGAAGTCCCGGCGCTCATGACACGTCACGTCTCGCACTCCACTCGCCGCGGGCGCCTGTCTTTCCTCAGGGCGTGAATTCCCAGACCGATCGCCAGCTTTCTCGTATCCTTTCAAATTGGAGGAGTGATATCCGCGATCCTCCCTGCGATCCGTGACCAGCAACCGCGGGTCGATCATTTGCGAGCCGGTAGTGTGCCCGCTAGACCCTCGCTTTTCTTGCAAATCAGAAATTGCAAATCTCAAATCCTCTTTTCGATAAAACGATTCCTGTTGCGCCTCGCCGCGAAATCCCACACCCGCTAGCGCCGCGCGTCCTCGCGCAAACCGCGCCATATATTCCGCCAGCTGCCGCTTCGGCACCGGCGGCGCAAACTTTTCCAGTCTCATCCGCCACGAAGGAGGAGGCAGGCGTCCTGGAACATCGCTGCCCGTCCAGTGCCCGTAGCGCTTCCCCTCATACTCCCAGACGAACAACAATCCCTTATCCTGAAATTCGGCAAAGACCTGTTCGAGCCGTTCGATGGTGAAGTTCCCGCGGACCGCCGCAACGCGCCCCCAGATCACGCGCAAATTCGTCAACTCGAAGCAGCCTGAGGCATCCGCCAGCCCATACAGCCATGCGTACTCGGCCTGCGCCCAGGCGGCGCAAGCAGCCAGCTTGTCTGACCCCCACATCGCATCAAAATCGATCACGCGTTTCGGCATGCGTCACCCCCGCCCAGTAGGACAGGCTACAGTGCCCGTGTGGCTACCTCCGAATTCTCGTGGCAATTTCCAAATGTTTGTAGGGCACGGCTTCAGCTGTGCCGCAATGTGTGCAGCCGTGATGCGGCTTTAGCCGCTGCCCTGCTTGGCAGCCAGATCTCGGGCGCGAACTTCAGCCTATTGTTTTTCCCAGGAGGGGCCAGGCTGGACAAGATCGCAACACAATCTCCACCGTTTGCAGACCATAGCCCCGGAAAAAGACCCGAGTTCCTCCTGAAAAACTGACCGCCCCGAGTCAGGCCACAGCGTCTAGCCCGCCGGAATTTGTTCTGCTCGTCTCGATTCCGCACATTCCGCGCGTAATGCGATACTCCCAGACGCACTCGCCTCGCCCATCTGTACCCGGTCGCTCCGGAGTGACGCCCTCGCGGTGCCGCTTGATGACGTCGTACCCGCCGTTCTCCGCTTTGCGCAAATGCCGGAGTTGCGCGGAGATCGAAGCTTCGCCATACCGCGTGAGCGCTCGCAGTTCCCCCAGCGTGAGCCAGGTTTCGCAATCCGCCGCGGAGATCATCACATCACGAATAATTTCCCGCTGCGAACGCAATCGCCGTGCATCGTATTCGCCAGGTTTCGACGACACGGTCGCACGCACGCCCTCTGGAATTCGCCCAAGATCCGCCGCCGCTTGGTTCGTCCCGCCGCCGCTTCCGCTGAGATTCACGGGAGTGGCCGCCACGCTGATCCCAAGCTTCCCCGCTTTGGAGTTCGCTCCCAGTACGCCACCATCGTTCGCCTGCACGAGTGTCCTTCCAAGATGAAGCGGCACAGCTTCCCGCTCGCCCTCAGTGCCATTGTCTCGATCCAGGATGCCACTCCCGTCCGGCAAAGTATTTTTTGCCGTGCGGTCGTCCCGCTGCCCGCAAATATCAGCCCTGCGGTTCATCGTTCCCTCCTGACTTGCTTAGATTTTTTCAGTGTGCCCCCTAATTATTTTTCTCTCACTTTCCAATTCGTCCCGCCGAGCGCCCTCTATCCACATTCGCCGCAACAACACTTTCCAATGCGCTCTCAAACCTGAAATTTCTAATTTCAAATCCTCCCGCCCGTCTCTAGGAGACTCATCTCGCAGTTTGCTCCCTTCCCTGCATCGCAGCCTTTTCGCGCGCGCGCCAATGATTCTTCCGGGCATGCCGTTTGGCCGGCCATGCGCTCTGGCGAAAACACCAGCGCGCACGCGAAAACACTGCCATGTCTCACCACCGCCCCGCCGAACGTGGGGGTCCGATAATGCGCATTTGTCTTGATGCTCTTTCGTCCCAATCCCTTCACGGGCCGCTCTTGACCTGGTTCTGTTTACTTTGCACCGATATGGCTGGCGCTTGTCTGGGGACCTGCACGCATTTGCCCGCACCCTTCCATCAGTTTCTCGGCCTCCAGCTTTCGTTACGCCCCAGATAGCCGCGTCTTATAACTCGAATGGCTCTTTCGTAGCTGGTCCCCGCGCCTCACTAGTACCTCTTTGCCGGAATTATCAGTCCCCCTAACTCCCGCCATGCGAAATGATGAAAGGGCGCCCATTTTTGAAATCCCTTCCTGTTTCTACTTCTCGTTCTCGCACTGTAAAGAAGACCGTGTGATCCGCTCCGTCCCCTGGTCAACGTTCCCTCGCGTGAACATCGGGACGCTTAACACTTCGTCACTCCTGTTCCCGCATCGCCGCCATCGTGTCCGGCTCCACGCGCACCGGAAGTAACAAATACGTGAGCTACCCGTTCGTTACACATCCTGCCCTACCGCCATTTCTCATCTCCTCACAAGTTATCCACAGCATATCCACAACGTTGGGCTAGACACGAATCGTGACAACTCAGTACTGTTCACGAATGTATTCACTGGCCGGCCCTTTCGGCCCAGCCCTTAGATTGGAGCTTTGGCCATGAACATTTCTCGATTCACTCCGCCGCTCGATTATCTGCAGGCGGCTTCGCGCGCTTCTTTGCAAAGTTTTGAGCTGACGCGGCTCAATCACGCCGCGAATCTGAGACAAGAAATTGCCGTCCTGATCGATCAATGGATTCAGGAGACGTCGGAAGCAATGCTCGCCCGATGGATGCTCGATCACCATAAGTCCCTGCAATCCACGCCAATGACCCCGACAGAAGTTGTCCGCACCTTGGTCGACCCGGTCGCCACCCTGTTCCCTGAATCCCAACCTCCCATCTCCGAAATCGTTCCTGCTCCGCCACGCTATGCCGCTCCGCGCTCCACTATGAAGGGATCGATCACCCGAAAACCTCAAAAGCAAAGGCAATCTGTCGCCGGCTGACCGGCGCATTAGCTCTCCGTTCCCCGAGTCGAGCAACCCATGACACTCCATTCTCCAATTGACATAGTTCTCGCGCCGCGCCTGATCCACATATTCCCAAAGGGCAGGAATGAAATTTAGCCCCGCCCCTTTCGACCGAAACGTCGCCCGCTTCACGATCTGCGCTTCCTTCCGTAAGTTCACAACTTCGCTCCTATATACGCAGCGAACGCCAACGGCAGCCTCGCGCTAAAGTTCTGGAGCGTAGCCGAAAATATTTTCTTTGCCACCGTCACGCCCACAAGAAAACGCGAGTCCCCACGGGTTCTCCGCATGTATTCGACGCCCGAAGAGGATTTCTGAAGCTAAGCTTTGTCTCACGTGTCCCTCACCCCTTGCAGTCAGCAGCCGCCGAACGCCGCCCAACCCTAAGCGGTGAATCAGAATACCGTTCTGTAT
>Ga0206999_10173_pt1 | contig 14224 bp, 18 predicted proteins | sample Alteio_BWMinCont_92_FD_153482 | JGI IMG/M metagenome (GOLD analysis project Ga0206999, IMG submission 153482) | Enriched cells from forest soil in Barre Woods Harvard Forest LTER site, Petersham, Massachusetts, United States -... | ecosystem: Environmental > Terrestrial > Soil > Temperate forest >...
GAGGCGACGCTGAGCAGCCCGCCCAGGAAAAACGAAGGCCAAAGCAGAACCATCACACTGATTCCAGCCGCACGCGCCGCAATGATTTCGTTGTCGCCCGCCATGCGGCCATAGACGACACAGGCGCTTAGCAGCAGCGTCGCGGGAATCGTGAAGGGGAGCAATTGGGGTAGGACGAACGGCAGGATTTGCAGAATCTGCCAATATCCCAGATCGTGTTCCTTGGCCTGGCCGAACACGGCGACAAACACAAACAGCGATGTCGAGAGCGTCACGAGGATGCCGAACACGCGCAGCAACTCGCTCAAGACATAGCGTTCCAGCAACCGCATGTTTGGCAACCGCGAAGTTTTCGGCACATTTTGGGTGCGGAACGGATGTCCGAGCGGCCGCGTCCATGCGACCGATCCGTCCGCAAACGCAAGCTATAGAAGAAACAGCCGAAGCACGTCAAGCCGTGGTTGGCGCACCCATTGCGAAGCTGCGTTGAAAACCGTTACCCTTGAACCCGTTCGCGGTCCATTGCGGCCGCTTGTTCTCCCACAATTCGACAGATCTTCGTCTCCGTAGCACGGATTTTCAATCCGTCCGCGACTCCGCGATTTCCGCCTCGCGCGGCCAGGCAGGATGCGGCGGATCGAGTTTTGACTGACAGGTATCATGAGCCGGATTGAATTGATTGCCACTGCGGCGTTTGGAATCGAATCGATTGTTTCGCGTGAACTGATGGATCTGGGCTACACCGAACAGCAGGTGGAAGACGGCCGGGTGACCTTTTTCGGCGACGAATTGGCGATCTGCCGTTGCAATCTCTGGCTTCGCTCCGCGGATCGGCTGCTGGTAAAACTCGGCGGGTTTCCGGCGTCTGATTTCGAGGCCCTGTTCCAACAGGTGATGGCGTTGCCGTGGGCGCACTGGCTGTCTGCCGATTCGAAGTTTCCGGTCAGCGGCAAATCGGTCCGATCCAATCTGCATAACGAACCGAGCATCCAGAGTGTCACGAAAAAGGCGATCGTCGAGAGCCTGAAGACCACGTACCAGCGGCACTGGTTCAACGAGGACGGGCCCGAGTTTCCCATCGAGGTCGCCATCCTGAAAGACTGGGTGACGATCAGCATCGATACATCGGGAGCCGGACTGCACAAGCGGGGTTATCGGCCCGAGGCTGGTGCGGCGCCCCTGCGTGAAACGACGGCCGCGGCACTGGTCCTGCTGAGCTATTGGAATCGCGAGCGACCGTTTATCGATCCCTTTTGCGGATCGGGGACGATCGCGATCGAAGCCGCGATGATCGCGCGCGAACGAGCCCCGGGTTCGAATCGGGCATTTCAGTGCGAACAATGGCCACAGATCACCCGTGACCATTGGAAGCAGGCCCGGGATGAAGTCCGCGATCGCCTGGGTGCCAAACCGAGGTTCGCCTTGCAAGCCAGCGATATTGATGCCCGCGTGCTGCGGATTGCCGAGCGAAACGCGATGGAGGCGGGTGTTGGCAGCGACATCGAATTCAAGACGATGGACGTCCTGGAGCTGAAAACCACGCGCGAATTTGGCTGTGTCATCACCAATCCCCCCTACGGTGTGCGTCTTGAGGACGATGAATCGGCAGGGGCGATCTACGACGACATGGCCGACGCTTTTGAACCGCTCAAAACATGGTCCATTTACGTGTTGACGTCGCACCCGGGATTCGAGCGATTCTTCCGGCGCAAAGCCGACCGTCGCCGGAAGCTTTACAACGGTCGCTTGGAATGCCACTACTTCCAGTACCTGGGTCCCAGGCCGCCGGGTGAAATCGCATCGCCTGAGATGACGGCGTCCGAATAGGTCAACGCCGTCAACGATCACCCCACCTCCCCTGCGGCGGTGGTTCACGGGCTTTTGCACCAGTATGGTCTGGGCACTGCCACCGGGTCCGCCCCGATTTTTATCTCCTTTTGCCGGGGCTGGGGCAAAAGCCCCTGAACCACCGCCGCAGGGGAGGTGAGGTGGTCTCAGCGCGAAGTTCCCGGAGCGTAGCGTCCGACTTTGTTGATCCGGCCGTGGATGTCGTTCAGAATCCAGTGGAACGCCACCAGATGCACGGATTCAACCATTCCCATGTCGTCCAGTGGCACATGCAGGTTCTTCTTGCCGAGTGGCTTCAGTTTGCCGCCCGAGTACCCGGTGATTCCCCACGTGACCAGCTCGTGCCGGTTGGCCCACTCAACTGCGTTCAGGATGTTCGGGCTGTTGCCGCTGCCACTGATGGCGATCAGCACGTCGCCGGACGAGGCGAAATTCTTGAGCTGTTGAACGAACACCTGATCGAAGCCTTCATCATTACCCCAGGCCAGGATGTACGGGGTGTTGTCGGTCAGGCTGAGGACTTTCAGGCGTTTGACGGCGTCGTTTGTGAAATCCTTGCGATCCAAGGTGCTCTTGCCCAGATCCTCACAGAAGTGCGAGCAGTTCGAACCACTGCCGCCGTTGCCGATCAGAAAGACAAAACGGCCGTTTTCGTAGGCGGAGTAAATGTCATCGGCCAGTCCCTCCAGTTGTGACACGTCGAGCGTATCGAAGACTTCGGCGCAGCGCTTCAGGTATTGAGCGGGATTCAGTTGGGTTCCGAGCATGTGTGAATGTTCTTTCCAGAATGTTTTCAACCGGCCGACTTGGCCGCGATGACCTTGTCGAGCTCTTCTTTCAGGCGCGGCAGGATGGCGTCATACGGAAACGCCCCCAGTTCGGCCGGCCCCTTTTTCAAATTCACGAAGGTCGGACCGCACCACAATCCCAGGTCGGCGTCATCCGTTTCGCCCGGGCCATTCACGCGGCATCCCATCACGGCGATTGTCACCGCATGGTCCTTGGCGTATGACGTCATCTCCTTGACCTGCTGAGCGAGTTCAATGAACGCTTCGTTTTCCACGCGCGAACAACTGGGGCAACTGATGATGTTCAGTGTCTGCAAGCCATAGTCGACGAACGAGCGGACGCGGCCGGCGGCAATGTCATCCAGGATCTTGCGTCCGGCGACAATCTCTTCGGACTTGCGCGAATTCGGCACGGTCAGCGACACGCGGATGGTGTCGCCGATCCCCTTGCTGATCAGTTGCTCAAACGCGATCCGCGTTTTGATGATTCCGTCGGGGGGCATCCCCGCTTCGGTCACGCCCAGGTGCAGCGGCACATCGGGACGCTTTTCGGCGAACCGGCGATTCCCCTCGATCACCTTCTGCGGATCCGAATCCTTCATCGAGACGCAATAGCGAGTGAAACCGAGCGAATCGAGAAAGTCGCAATGTTCCCACGCACTTTCGAGCATCGGAGTAATCGAGTCCGCCGGATCGTATTTCTCCTTCTTCGCCGGATCGACGGAGCCGCAGTTCACACCGACTCGCATGGCACAGTCGTTGTCCTGGGCGATCCCCGCAAGGTACTGGACCTTTTCCTGCCACGGCTTTTCCCGCTCGTGATGATACAGGTGGCCGGGGTTGTATCGAATCTTATCGACATACGGGGCCACCACTTCGGCAAGCCGGTAGTTCTCTTGGAGGTCGACCGCCAGGTTGGCTTTTGTCTGCTGGCGGATTTCGGCCAGTGCCACGGCGTCTTTCGTACTGTCGACGGCCACACGGATGACATCCGCTCCCGCTTCGTACAGCGCCGCGATCTGAGCCACGGTGGCATCAATGTCCTGCGTGTGAGTCGCCGTCATGCTCTGCACCGCAATCGGATGCCCGGCGCCAATTGTTGATGAGCCAATTCTAACCGCGCGAGTCGGATTTCGCCGAAGTTCCACTGTGCCTCCGTGTCATTGCAGTCGTTGACTGCCATCGAGTACCGGTTCCGTCCGGATTCTAGAAAGCCATGCCAGCCTCGTCTCGGACACATCGCATTGTCGAATGGAGATTCGGTTTTCGCAAGCCGCATTGGGTTCAAGAAGGTTCAAGAACATGGGACACGTTTTCACACGCAAGTTGGCATCGGGAATTGACATTCGCAAAATCGCTTCGTAACCTTTTTGGATCCGCAGCCGGAATTCAAGTCGGCCGAGCGGAATCCTTGTCTCCGTAGCTCAATTGGATAGAGCGTCGGCCTCCGAAGCCGAAGGTTAGTAGTTCGACTCTACTCGGGGACATTCAAGGTCCATCAGGCGCTTTGCCTGTTGCCTGATGTGAATTGTCTGGTGTCGAAGGGTGCTAAAATGCCAGGTTCGACGACATTGATGACGCTTACGAACGAGCAGCGGAATGCGGTCGAGATGGGTGAGGCTGTGACAATTGACGTCGATGGAAAGCCATGCGTTGTCCTGCTGAAAGATGTCTACGAGCAGAGTCGGAAGACCATTGACTATTCCGAGATGCCGCCACAGGAGGCGTACGCCGCGATCAATGAGGCTTGGGGAGATGATCCGGGTCTCGACGCCTATCAAGACTACAAGAAATGAGGGGCGACGTCGTCATTGTCGATTTCTCACCAATGAATCCGACAGCCAAGGTTCGCCCTGCGATTGTCGTCCAAAACGATGTCGACAACGCACGGATGGCAAATACGATTGTTGTACAAATCACGAGCAACACTTCACGGTCCCACGAGTCCACGCAACTCCTGATTGATCAAAGCCATCCCGATTGGGTACTGTCGGGCCTCAGGCTCCCTTCCGTTATCAATGCGTCGAACCTCGCGACCGTGTCGCGATTGCAAGTAACGCATGCCATTGGCCGCTTATCTCCGGCAACGATGGCAAACGTCGATCAATGCCTCAAGGCAGCTCTTGGCCTCTGAATTCAATACAAGGCCTCGCGGCATTTTCTGACCATGTACGGACGTTTTCCGCCAGTGCGACGTAATCACGGTCTGAAGTCCACAACTTGAGCAGCGTGGATTGAAGACCGCCGATGTCCGCCAATGTTGATGCCCGTTGGGACGAATCGATCAGGCCACGCGACTCCAGAAATCGCATCCAGGCCGGCATCAGCTCGAATGTTGCCGCCACGTCGTAGACCCGCATGGCCATCAGGCTGAGCATGGAGCTGAGGTAACGGTCGAACGTATCGCGATCAGGACAGAGCGGATGATCGGGTTGGCGTGGTTTTGGCTTTGGCTTTTTTTGTGGATTCATCACGGCATCGAACATGCTTTGTCGCGGTTCTAATTCGCCTTCATGCCGTTCCATCAAATACCTGTAGATGTTCTTCAGAGCCAGCGCCGCCTTTGTGTACGGAATTCCTTCCTGGTGGTGAGCATAGCTGGCGAACTCGTCCAACAAACAAGCAAGTGCTTCCCTGCCGGGATCGTCGCCCTGTGACTGACCTGGGTTATCGTCGTCCATTTCATCTCGGTGCTTCCGCTTCGAGCGATGTTTGGTTTTAAAGTCAAAATCTTCGAGCGACCAGCAGCGGGTTTCCGAACCACTGAGACGAGCCACATACTTTTTGAAGCGATTGAGCCGTAGATCTTCAAAGTAGAATCGCGCTTTCTCAATAAGTTGTGGATCGAGACCGTCGAGCTCGTGCGAAGATTCCAACCGCTCGAAGATCACGCAGTCCGCACCCCAACTGGCGAAGTCGTTCTGACCCCAGAGAATGTCGGGCGACGTCTTGATCAGCGGCCAGGCAATTCGGCTGGCCTCGGAAAGCGCCGCAAGCTCGCCGTGGTAAGCCAGAAGATTGACCACCCGCAGATAGTTGTCGACGTCATCCCCCGCGGTCTCGGCAATTTCTCGCGTGAATTCCCGCAACCGTTCCGTTTGATATCCAGCCATGGCCATCGCAATGCGCCACTGAAGATAGTATTTGCGGCTCTTGATGTAGACTTCGGGCAGTCGCTCGTGCAACAAATCGATCAATTCGACAAATTGATCCCGCTGGCCGGATTTGGCAGCGCTCTCGTAGAGCCTGCCCAGCATTCCGAACGCCATCTCGTCATCCATGAGTTCCGGCTCGTCGAGTGTCTTGAGGAACACTTCGCGGCAACCTTCTTCATTCTCTTTCTGAAACTCGTCCCACCGAGCATTGAGAGCAGCGATGCGCGGGTCCGTTGGTTCAACAGGCTTCGGCACGGGAGGCAGAATCGGCTCCGGGATTCCGCCACTGGGATGATTTGTCGTCACCAGGCCGAGTTCGAATTGTTCGGCATCGATCGTGTGATCCGCTTCGTCGCGATGCATTGCCAGACAACATTTCTTGTATTTCTTGCCGCTTCCACAGGGACATGGATCATTCCGGCCAGGCATTCCAACACTCCTTCGCTCATTCTACGATGCGATCATTCGCCCTCAAGCTGCCGTCCGTGACCACGGTTGACGTCGTCGTTCTCTCCACTGACGACAGAAACGATGTGGGAGACTGCCTGGGTTGTGGAACGTGTTCGGCACGGCCGACGCTTTCCGCGTGCGACTTTGATGTCGAACATACCACAAATCCGACACCTTCCGACAACACCATTGATCTGGAACGGCCAATAGTACGCAATATTAGTGGCAGTAATGAGTTGCGAAAATGAAAAAGCCGCCCGAAGGCGGCTTAAGTGGAGGATAGCGGGATTGAACCGCTGACCTCTTGCATGCCATGCGGTTGGCGAATCGAGCGTTCGGCACAACGAAATGGCTTGATTTGTGGAGTCTATCGGCTTTCGTGGTGCTTTGCAATCATCGCATCTTGCAGCATTTGATAGCATGAAATCGGTTCAACGGGGGGTGTTTCGGTGCACGCTGCACCGATTCGATTTCGGTGCAGTTTCGGTGCAAACTGGTTCGACAATCGTGGCCACTGGCGGCAGGGCCAGCACGGCCACCGGCAGCGCGTCACCGGGTTCGAGCATCGGGACCAATCACCGGGCTCGACGTCCAGGTCGACCAGCACGGCCGCTGGCGGCAGATCGTCGCCGGATTCGACCGCTGGGACCAATCACCGGGCTCGACCGTCCAGGTCGACCAGCACGGCCGCTGGCGGCAGATCACCGCCGGATTCGACCGCTGGGACCAATCACCGGGCTCGACCGTCCAGGTCGACCAGCACGGCCGCTGGCGGCAGATCGTCGCCGGATTCGACCGACTTCGCTCCAACGAAAGCGCCCCGTGAGGGATCCCCACGGGGCGGGTTTGTTGACTATCGATCGGCGTTCATCTTGGGAGCCACATTCCCAGCAAGGATGATTGAAGACGCTCTAATTTGGCGTAGTTCCGTCGCGCTTCGTTCTCCGCTTCGGCATCAGTAACGCTCTTTGGTGAGTTGACGCATTGCGTGCAGAGCAACCGATCGACAGGCTCGCCCAATTCGACGATGTCAGCTGCACCGCCGCCCCACCGTCCGAATCGACGATGTCGGCCGAGCGTTTGAAGTTGCCGGGCAACGGTTCGCCCGTCAATACAATGACTGCTTCCACAATGCGGAGCGGTTTGGGAACGGCCTCGAGCCTCGTCACCGGTGCCGATTCTGGATCCAAACTCGCTGCCGACGCGAGACAATCTTCCGTGATATCCCGCTTCATTTGCCACCAGCCTTTCGGGGCGTCAGATCCCTGATGGCTTGATAGTCAGTCGTGTCCTGAATCCGTTCGATGCGGGCTGCAATCGCGTCGAAGTGAGCCACCAGCTTTCGGATGTGTGCCACGATTTGAGGCGGGATCGGTTTTCTGACGTTCAATCGGCAGAGTTCGAAGTCGTGTTCAATATCAATATTGAACCAGGCTCGGCAGCATCCAAGGGGGGACGCGCTATCGTATCCGCGGGGGTTCTGTTTTGTCACGGGAACATGAATGATACCGTCGTTTGCGTTGGGCTTGCACGCACCCCCCGACACCCGGACAATTTTCGTGAACAGGGGCTCGACGATGCTGGCAATCTCGACGGCAATCGGGTTCCGAGCCGCTTCGATTGCCTTTTGCATTTCGTCCATTCTTTCGCGGTACTCACGAGCCGCCTTCTCTCGGAGCAATTGGATACGCTTTTCGCGAGCCTCGCGAATCTCCTTCTGTTGGCGTGTTGACGAACTCTTCATGCTTCACCCCCTTCCCGTGTTCCGGATAGATCAGTGGGGCGCACCGCAACGGTCCAAGAACGTGGCACGCGGGCCAGCTTGAACCGCAGCTCGTTTTCCTGGCTGCGGATGTCGTCGGATTCGTGGCGAGTGAGACCCGCTCGAATGCATTCGGGGAATGCCGCTGGATCAGATGGCCGATCATCACCCTTGATGCCGCACAGGATCAGGGTTTCGCCGTTGCCTGTCACAAGCATCCACCGCCCCTTGGCCGCGGCATGCTCGGATGCGTTGTAGGCCAGTGCCAACTGAACGGAGACGATGGTACCCATGCCGCACGTCACGGAAGGGGGTGTGCTGTCGATCTTCTTGGGGACCCACCCGGTTCCGTTTTCGAATTCCACCACGCCGTAGGTGCGAGGGTTCACCACGTGAACAGCGTTCCTGTCAGGAGAACTCGGATTGCCGCTGTGGGGCGTCTGCGAATCGTGCCTGGGGTTCATCGCCGCAAACACTGATCCTTCGGCCAAAGAGGGGACTGACCGCAACATGGTGTGTTGCCTTTCTTTCTCCGTTAGAGCGGAGAAAAGTAAGCCCGTCCCTACGCAACTGCCTCAAGGCGGGTATGAACCGCCTGCAGTCCTCACGGTCTCAGGAAATGCCCGAAGGCATTCCATCCTGTCACAGTTGTGTAGGGACGGACTTTCGCTTTCATACTTGGTTTTGAGTTTCATACTGCAACACGTTGCCAGCATTGGAGACCGCTGGCGGGCTTTTGAGTGCGAGCATGATGCCAACCGCCCCCGCGCTCTGTCAATCCCCCACTCGTCTGAAGTGAATCTCCGGCGGCTCCGTGGCGACGAGCGCCGCCGTGCTGACGGCCATTCGCCCCTCGTCCACCGCCTTGACTATTTCCGGCTCCGCTCGTTCGATTTGCCGGCCGTGTCGATGCTGCCTGGTGCCCTCGTGAGCCTCCGACAGGAATCGCCGGTCGACCATCGACGCGGACGGCGAGTGTCGATCGACCATCGGCACGAACGGCGAGTGATCGCACTTCGTTTGAACAACGCATGTGAAGCCCTCCAAAGTTGAGATGAAGCACATACCAATCACGCGGGATTTGTTCGGCTTTAACCGCATGAATCGACTCGACGGATTGAACGATGGCGGCCGCGACCCTTTGGGGGAAAGTTCAGATTGGCAAACTCTCCGAAGTGAGTGACCGCGAGCCGGTCGTATTGCTTTGCGGCCTGCCGTTCGTCCGTGAACAGTCCGCCGTGAACATTCTTACGCATCACGACAATCTGCACTCGCCACTTGGAGACGTTGGCACACCAGCTAACCCCCTTCCACTTCGACGATGCGGCCCCCGCTGGCTTGCGCCTGTTCTGCATTTGCTGGAATCGATTCGCCCAACGACAGTTGCCGGGTTCGTAGTCGCCGTTGACGTCTTTCCGATCCAGTTCCAGTTTGTCCGAGTATCCGTTCGCCATCGCCCAACGCTCGAATGCTTCGAACGACTTGGACCATTCCTCGCACACGCGGATGCCGCGTCCCCCATACCAATGGTAGGCCCCTGCCGTCTCACAATTGCACCGCGTCTTGAGATGACACCAGATGCCATACAACCGCGTGTACGACTTGTGAGGCTGTCCCCTGGTGAACTCGGACCAACACCGCTTGGAGCAAAACTTGCCCTTCCCTTTCTCCCGAAACACGGAGGGGAAAATTCGGAACACGGCCTCGCAATGAAGGCACATTGCAAACGTCCACACCTGCGGTCGAACAACCCCGGCCACGATCACTCCGCTCCCGACGATCCGTCCTGCGAATCGAGATTGTTGAGTTCGCTGGTCAAGAACTCGATCAGTCCTTCGACCTGCACTCTGACCAATGTGACCGCCTCAATCGATCGGTTCATTGCCTTGATCGACAATCGCTGCCACGCCTCGAACACTTCCGGCGTAATCTCTTTCGGGTCGCTTTCCGACAGCAGCACGCGCGTATCGTCTGTCACCTGGCAGTATTCAATGTGAACGTGCTGCACTTTGCGGAGTTCGGCAATCTTGTTTTGGATCGCGGTCTTTTGGTCCATGTCGGCTCCGTTGTTTCGCGAGTTCGGTTCGGTTTGGATTCTGGTTTCACGTTCAGTGCGGTTCTGTGTTGCCATTCGGTCTGAGGGTCCGGGACACGAGCGCCTTACGGATCTGCGCTAAATGCTCAGTTTGCTTTTCGAGTTCTTTGATGTGTGCCGCGTCAGGCTTGTCTGAGTTTTTCTCGTTCCGCAGATCGTTCCACGCCTTCATGCCTTTGGCGTCGACTTCTTCCAGAGTCTGGGGCTTTTCCACGGGAGGAGTGCCGATCAGTTCCCGCGTGTTCCTGAGCGATGTGGCCTGGCGGCTGTAGTACTCGGTCGATTCCTTAGTGTTGAACGGGCTAATCGCTGAATTGAGGGCGCGCGTTTCAAACTCAGACAGCGTATTCCGATTGGCTTCTTCTCCGGACTGACGGAGCACGTGTTCCCGAAATTCACGCGAGCGATTGAACCGGAATTGCGTAGTCCAAGGGAGCTGGTCGGCAGCATTGTTGTCAGAAACGCCTTCCCTGATCGCTGCGCTATTCGCCCCAGTGGTGTTGTTGATCCGCTTGAACGCGGCCTCATTCTTCAATTTTCGATCTTGGTCTGCCGTTTGGAAATTCTTGTTATTCGCGATCGCTTCGGCGCGCGCGTTGTAAACCGCCTCAGAGTTTGCGAGCGTCGGCAGTTTTCGGAGAGTTTCCTTTTCGATTTTTTCCTCCGCTGAACCCCGCGTTAGATACGCCTCGACGGCCGGCATCATGCGACGTTCGCCGGTCAAACGATCGCCTTCCATGTTGATCTTCTGACCGTCCGGCCCGGTGAACTCTGTCTGAATTCCTTTGAAACTGCGGCCCTTGTGCTCCTTTCCGTGCATGATTGCATCACGCAATCCAGGATCATCACGGATGGCTTCAACACGCTCCCGGAACGTCTTGAACTCGGGGAGCATTTCACCCAATTGCATCTCCAGGCCGATCTGCGCGGTGGCCGTGCGTTTGCCGGTCGCGTCGCCAGAGCCGTGAGTCAATGCATCGTTTGTGGCGCTCCCTTGTTCCAACGGCGTGCCGCTGATCTTGTTCGCTCCCAGAACTGCTGGCATCACATTTTTGTTGAACATCATTGGATCGGCGACACGTGAATTTGATTGAGCTGCCAGACTGAATCCCATCGCCTGCTCTTGTGTCGTGTTGGGGATCTGTTTTGTAATATCAAGCGCAGTCTCGATGAGCTGGCCCATCGATTCGGGATCGTGTCTCGCCAGCTTCGCCGCGGCCGCGATTGACTGATCGACAACCTCCGGGCCTTGTGTCGGTCCTTTTGCAGCCTGTCCCCGGTTGAGGAGCGACGGCAGATCCTTCAGGTCGAGATTGTTATCTTTGGCAAGCTTAATCATCTGCGCTTGCGCCTGAGGAAGCGGAGTATCCGTGGACAACGCCAGCTTTGTAAGACTCTGCACGAAGTTACGGTTTGCGTTGAGCGCGTTGTTTTGCTCCCTCTCAAACTCCTGCATATTCTTGATGGCAAGACCGAGCGTCTTGTTGATGATGTCCCAACCGGACGCAATGCCCGTTGTCTGTTGCGCAATGTTCGCGGCGTCCGACGACATTTTGCCGAACACGTCGCCGCCCTTTCTTGACGTGTCATTCACCCGCTTGAGTTTGTTTTCGAGCCCTTCTACGGACCTCTCCAGCCTGGCAATTGCCGCCAGTGCGTCGTTCGTGTTGCCGACAATCGTGAGTGCCGCTGCCATTTGATTTGATTCCTTGACTGAGTTCGAAAAACGGGATGGCGACTGAGTGCAAAGTTCAGCCGCCATCCCCGCCGGGTCGGGAAAGGACAGACCTTACCGGCGTTGCTTGTCAGGCATTCGCCGTCGCCGCATTACGTGTCGCGACCAGGAACTGCTGATGCAATTCCGGCTGCTGTCTGGCGACGATGCGAATCGCATTGAGCCGGTCCACGTTGAGCGCCTTCATCTTTTCGGAAACGGCCTCGTTGAACTTGGCCACGCATGCTTCGACTTTCATTTCAAACCCCTTACTAAGAAACCATGCCATGAGCCGTGAAACACTCACGGCCACTTACTAAACCCCGCTGGGCTTCACTATGTTCGCGAGCCTCTTCCCACCAAATGGGCAACCGTGGCATCGAGACTTTGAACAGCGTCAACGAGCTTGTGGGTGAGCGCGTCACGACCGACGAACAACTGCCCGTCCGATACCGCCGTGAGTTGTCTCATTGAGAGCTTGCGACCCCGATGGACCGCCCCTGTGAATTGATCATTCACGGCGTTGACGGTCCGCTGCAGTTCCGTCAGATGCGACGGTGTCACGGTCGTTCCAGCCATGCCCGCGCCCTTGAATGCGCCGGCCTTGATGATGTGGACTTTCAATCCGGCCTCCTTGGCGGCTCCAGATGAATCCACGACTTCCGCGTAGGCGCCGATACAGCCGACAAGCCCGGTTGCATTCGTGGCGATGTACTGCGCCTGCGATGCGGCCCAATAACCGGCGGAAGCGCACAGATCCTCAAGGTAGGCCGCTGTTGGTTTCACATGCCCGGCTGCTGCGATATCGTTAGCCAGGTCGCTCGCCCCCGCAACCGCTCCGCCGGGAGTGTCGAACACAAAGAGAATCGATTTCACGTCCACGTTTGCGACCGCATCGCGAATCCCGTCCCGAATCTCCGGCGTGGTCAATTCGTACAGATTGAACAGCGAACGAGTCTTCAGGATCGGTCCGCGGATTTGCATGATCGCCACACCGCCCCCGACCAGTCGATAGGCGGGCCGGTTCAATTGTCGCGGTTCCACTTCCATACCTGACGCGCCCCAGAGACGGGCGAACTCCTGCAGCCCCGCGAATGAGTTGGGCTCCATCGCCCAAAGTTCCGATCTCACAAACATCGTCATGATTCCTTTAGAATGAATTCCACGTTGCATGGTCAGTTGAACAAGTCGGCCAAGACTTCATCTTCCGCCGTGATGCCGAGTCGCGCGGCTTGTTCGGCATCGGCCTGTTGATCGGCGTTGACGACGCTAGTCACTGCCGGGGCGACTGGCTTCGCCTTCGGTGCCTGCTCCTGTTTGAATGTCAGATCCTTGACTTCGATACCCGCCGGGAGTTCATGTGGATTCTGCGCAAAACGCCGCGCCACTTGCACCATCAATGCATCGGCGAAGAACACCTTTGCAAAGTTTTGAACGGGCTCGCCATCGGCCGCGCCGTCGTTGGTGGCAACGAGTCGCCCCCGCGCTGCCTCGGCCAGTACCTGCAGCCGTGCGCGGTGTTCCTTGATGGCCCGCTCCTTTTCACGCCACCGTTCACGCGCCTGATGGGTTTTCCACTCGGCATTCTTGAATTTCCGTTCCTGATTTGTGGCCCATTCCATGAATGCAGCGTGATCGTCCAGAGGCGGATTGCGCGACGAATCCAGCAGATCGTTCAACCAGGTGACGAAGTCCGCCATATCGACTTTCGCGTCAACCAATGTCACCGCTTCCAGGATCATCTCACGCCACGCCCGCCGCTGCTGGACGAGCGCTGCGGCTTGCTCCAAGTCCGCTGGGGACTTATCCGCAGAGTGGCACCGATCGCGAATCTCATCCTGGAACACATCCTCGCCGTCCGTGATGCGCACCACCATGCCGTGATATTCCGCGAGTGCGGCCGCATCCGATTCGGCCTGACTCTGGCGAAACTGTTCTAAAACTCCGTTGCTCATTTCCTAATCCTTTCTCGGGTCATAACTGCAGGGTTTAAACCCCGCCCAACCAACTCAACTCAGACTAATGACTCAACAGCTTCTTGAGTCGTTGTCCGGCCTCTTGGAACATTGCGTTTGCTCGTTGTTCGGCTTCGGTCAAAACATGCTCTTCCTTGGCTGGCATTAGTGGCGCGGGTGTCTTGAATCGCTTGTGGGTCTGTCTGACCACGCTGTCGGCGACAAGGCACCCATAGAGACAATCCAGCCAATGATCCTGCGAGTACTGAAGACACCATGCCATCTGGACGCCCCGCTTTGTCTCGGTCTCTTGGAAGCGCCAGCCGAGAATCTGCATCGCGAATGCCGAACGCGCGACGGTCCTGTCGATCGGCGTCAGATGCGTCTGCGGATCGGTCCCGAAGATCGCAACGGAGCCAGGCCGGCGCGTGCCAGTCTCGACGAATGGCGTCGCCGC
>Ga0206999_10214_pt1 | contig 14223 bp, 11 predicted proteins | sample Alteio_BWMinCont_92_FD_153482 | JGI IMG/M metagenome (GOLD analysis project Ga0206999, IMG submission 153482) | Enriched cells from forest soil in Barre Woods Harvard Forest LTER site, Petersham, Massachusetts, United States -... | ecosystem: Environmental > Terrestrial > Soil > Temperate forest >...
CTAAGAGCGTTGGGATCAAACACACCGTTTTCGATGTCCGCCTTTCCCCGCCGAATGGCGAATCCGGCTGTGTTCAAGTATCGAATTCGACCGTCCGGCTGAAGCATGTGATCTTGAAAGTTTGCCAGTCTAAGTTCTTCTGCTCGGCCCACCAGGCTTGAGCAGTCTCCAACGAGCCGCAGCTGAAAGCAATTGTGGCGGGGTGACCGCGCGATCGTTGCGCTGAGGGAGGCTAGACAGGTGATTTGGAGCCTGCTGTCAGCATCCACAAACAGCAAAACAGCGCCCTTGGAGGCCCGAATGCCACGATTTCTGGAAGTCGGAATCCCCGCATGAGATTGGCGGATTAAATTCACTGGGTAACCGTAGTTCGAACTGCAAATGAATTCTGGAACAGCCTCGGTACTGCCGTCGTCCACGATGATGACTTCGAAACTCGGACTGTTTGTCTGCTGCGTCAACGACTGCAGACACGCCTTAAGCATTGCCCAGTCGTTGTAAACGGCGACGATGATGCTGAACAAAGGCGCCTCACTCGAAGTTTGACAAGCGCGGACCATGCGACCTTCAGTTCTCCTCGAAAACGTTAGAGACTTTAGAATTGCACATTCAGCAACGAAATCAAACTGACATGTATTACTTCAGTCATCGCATTGAGCCAACCAGTGAGACTCGCAGATCACATGTCGAGTTCCTGTAAGACGAGCCTTTTTTGAAATCTGACCTTGGTTTTTCGCAGACGCAATTGGAATAAACTCGGCTTTTCGCGTTGGCGATTTCATACGCCTGTTTTGCGCTAGGCTCGTCAAGCAAAGAATGTAATCAACGTACCGGTCACTCGCGCCGGGAGACTATGGGAGCAGGGTCGGCGTTTCCAACGAGGGGGATTAGCAACTACAGGGTGATTCTGCGGTTGAACCGATGCTGTGTCAAGATGAATTCCTGCAACCTGCGGCAGAGATTTTGCAGTGTTCTGAACCGTGTTTTCGCGAATGAGTTCGCGAAACGCGTCGTGCTGCCAGAGTCTTCTGAGTCTACGTGCTGGGAATCCCATGGTAGGTCCTTTCGGTCGGGCAACTTGGAAAGGAGGACGTACGACATCATCTCATCCAGGGGAGTCAGGGTTCGTCTGACTCATAGGGAGCGTCTCAAATTGCTACTGTCGATGTGGAAGACCGCCCGCCGTGACTCGATTGGAAGATCTGCCTGGTTTGTGCTGGTTGCAAGGCAGGGATTTAAGCGGAGTCTCTCTTTCGCTTATCAATGTTTGCGGCGCAGTCGACACTAGCCATGACCGACAACTGCCCAATCACCGAGTCAGTACCGATTTCTGCATCAAAGTCCGGCTACTACAAACAATCTCGCATAGACTGTGACTCCGCAGCTCAGGTTTTTCACATAATAACAGGAAGAGCTTTTAGGCCTCTCAGTCCAAAAGTGGAAGCCCACTCCGGCCGTGGGCCGGCGAGCTTCATCTTCGGAAAGCGCTGTACGAGATTCAGGATCGCGATTTGCCCTTCTAACCGCGCGAGTTGGGCTCCGATGCAAAAATGCGGACCCGCGCTAAACGCCAAATGCTCGTTGTTCAGCCTTTTCAGGTTTAGTTGATCCGGCTCCTTAAATTTCTTTGGATCCCGGTTCGCCGCCCCCAGCATGCATTGGACCGTCCATCCCTTCCTTATCTGCTGGCCACAAACCTCAATATCTTCCTTGAGCACGCGAGCCGTGAATTGTACCGGGCTCTCATAACGGAGAAGCTCCTCGACCGCCGTACGGATCATATCCGGTTTCTCTCGTAAATCTGCCGTCTCTTGCGGATTTTGCAGGAGCGTGTACATCCCGTTACCGATCAGATTTCGAGTCGTCTCGTGCCCCGCGAAAAGCAGCGCGATACACTGTGCGTACAACTCTTCTTCGGTCAGTACTTCCCCTTCTTCCTCGATGTCGATGAGCAGACTAATCAGATCGTTTCCTTTGTTGCGCCGACGTTCCGCTACGGTCTTGCGGAAAAACTCGGTTAACTCGATGAGAGCATCCTGTGCCGCGCGTGCCTCTTCCACCGTGCGATTTGGATTGCCTCGAAACGCTGCGATTGCCCGCGACGCATTCACGAATGTGCCATGCTGGGTCTGCGGCACTCCAAGCAGCTCCGAAATTACACGCACCGGCACGGGATTGGCGAACTCTTCCATAAGTTCCACCTCCGAGCCATGCTTCAGCGGCTTTAGCATCTGATCGACGATGGTCTCGACCTGTGGACGCAGACCTTCAACCGCAGCGGCCGAAAACCCCTTGTTGAGAAGTTTACGCAACCGAGTATGCTCGGGCGGATCCATGAAAATCAGCCACAGGCTCAGCATGCGCGTAAGTTCGCCGAACTCGGACTGGCGGCTGAAGGGTAAAGGCAGTAACATCTGCTTCGCGCGTTTGGCGGAGAGCCTGGGGTCTTTGGCGATCGAGGAGCACTCGGCATGGCCGAAAATCGACCACACCGCCCATTTGCTGGCAACCTCCACGTAATGCAGCGGGCCTTCCTCATGCATACGGGCGTATGTGGGGTACGGATTCTGCACAACCTCGTCGCTGAAGACAACTTTTTTGGCCGGAGCGGTAACCATAGACAACCTTTCACTTCATGGCAAATTCAGAAATTTCAGGCGCGCGGAAACCAGTGACTAACTGATGAGTTTAACACAGGAGCTGAACGTGAGAACTCCTCCACCGATCTCACAACCGGCCTGGAATCAGCATGATGCAAGGATCTCAAAGAGAAGCAATCGAAGTTTAGGCAAGGCGCTATCGGATGCCGCCCGGTAGACGTTGCCAAACCAGTTCGATCGTTTGGATTTTGCCATTCACCAGCGTCGGTGGGGTCAACAAAGTGATTTGATCGTCCTGGAATTTGACGCTACGGACCAGATCCTTGCCTACATAATTCTGAATCGATGAGATTTCGATGTGATGGGTTACCTTGTCACCGCTAAGCGCGTATCTCCCTGTGTAGGCAAGAAACGTATTAAACGCCTCAGCGTGTTCCTCCGGCGACGCACCGAGGGAGAGTATCTTTCGCCCGCCGTAGCTGATCAGGGACGTGACTCTGCCCTCTTCTGTATAAGTGAGGAAACCAGCAGGGCCGACACCGTAGGGGGCCTCGTTTCGATCCCCTTTCGAAGATGTGCTCGAAGCCGAGACCAGCTTCCACGTGCCCATAAGTTTGGCGTTACTCTGCTCCATCTTGACTCCCCCTTCAGATTCTAAGTAATTGAAATGCGGCTATCCTCATGGAGAAGCGCCAGCACGGCATCGTGGCGACCTGCTTGCACTCCTGATCGAGTTGCGTCGATCGCCCCGCGTTTCACGTCAAATGATACCCGACTTTCTATTCCAAGCTCTTCAGATCCGTGCATAAGGATCGACGAGAGAGCTCGCAAACAACCTGAACTCACTGGCAAGCACCTGTGATACGAGAACGCTCACTTTGCAGCAGGCGAAAATCGCTCAGCAATGAGGTTGGGAATGAAAAGATGGAAGGATGGAAGGATGGAAGGATGGCGAGCCGGAAGCTCGCAGGCCTCCTCCGTGAGGCTATTAAGAGTTATACCCGTTGACGGAAGGTTCACGATCAGCCTACACTCTGCGATTCCATCGCAAGTAGTCTGATTCGTGAAGGAAAACTATGACCACAGAGTTGGAAGGCAAAGTTGGGCTGGTGACTGGCGGGACATCGGGTATCGGCCGTGAAACCGCGGTGCTTTTCGCGAAGGCGGGAGCCAAAGTGGTGGTCGCGGGCCGGCGCGAACTGCAAGGCGAAGAGACCATTCAACTGATCCGTGCCGCGGGCGGGGATGGGCTATTTGTGAAAACCGATGTGTCGAAAGCCTCTCAATTGGATGCGCTTATTCAGGCGGCGGTGGAGAAGTTTGGTCGCCTGGACATCGCCTTCAATAACGCGGGGATCGAGGGGGTCTGGGTACCCATCGTCAGACAATCCGAAGAAGACTGGGATCGGACCATCGACATCAATCTTAAGGGCGTCTGGCTCTGCCTGAAATACGAAATTCGACAGATGCTCAAGCAGGGCGGTGGCGGAGCCATCGTAAATATGGCATCAATTAATGGCCTGATCGGTGCCGCCGGCGCAGCAGCGTATAGTGCGAGCAAACACGGAGTGATCGGACTAACGAAGTCCGCTGCACTGGAAACCGCCCGAAGTGGAATTCGGATCAACGCGGTGTGTCCTGCAGTGGTCGCAACGGCGATGGGCGAGCGGCTGTTTGGCGCTCCGGCGGTCCGCAAATACGTTCTCAGCTGTCATCCCATCGGCCGGTTTGGAAAACCGATGGAAATCGCTGAAGCCGTGGTATGGATGTGCTCGGACCAGGCATCCTTCATGACGGGCCAGTCCTTAGTGCTCGACGGCGGCTTCCTGGCGGGGCAAAATTCTCCGAGCTAGCATTACGTCTGTTTATGTAGCCCCACGGGTTCTATCGAAGGGCGAGTCGATCGCAAACCTGAGTTGATCGCGCGAATCGAGATTTTGGACCCAAGTTTCCCGCGGGATCTCGGCATCCAATCAGACGTAAATCTTGGTTCTCAGTTATCAGATACAAGGGCCTAATTGAGGCTGTGGGCTCCGCGGTCTTGCCTCAGCGGGACTGAAGACTATTTTCGAGTATTTTCGCGAGTTCCGCCTTGACAACCTTCCCCGTTGGGGTGAGGGGCATGCTAGGAACAAGAAGAATCTGCGATGGTCGTTTGTACGGCGCAAGATGTTGCGCCGCGTATGCCGCTATGTCCGGGATAGTCAATTGCGAATCCGGCAGGATCTGAACGAAGGCGACGACTTCCTCATCTCCTTCCACCGACCGACCGATCACGCCGGACTGAGCAACCGCAGGGTGCGCGTTTAGCACCGCTTCAACTTCGGCGGGGTAGACGTTGAACCCCCGACGAACGATCAAATCCTTAGTTCGGCCGACTATAAACAAATTTCCGTCTTCCAGTCGCGCAAGATCGCGCGTATTGAACCATCCTTCGTCGTTGACCGCAGTGGCTGTCTCCTCAGCCGCGCGATAATAGCCCTTCATCACATTCGGTCCGCGAACCCATAGTTCACCCGCTTCTCCCTCAGGAACAGATCTGCTATCCGGCCCAACCAGATTGATTTCAACTCCAGGAAACGGCGGCCCGATCGAAGTGTCGCTTCGGGGAGCCTCGACCCTGGTTTGAGCGATGGTCGGAGAGCATTCCGTCACACCGTAGCCGTTGTGGAGCGGCATGCCGAAAAGGCTCTCCGTCCCTGACTTAGTGGAGGCGTGGAGTTGCGCTCCGGAAGAAGCAATGATTCGCAGGGCGGGAAACCTCAACGATTGCACCCGTCTGAACTTCGCATATTGCAGAAATTGGTTGAATGTGGCCGGAGCGCCCAGGATTACCGTCAAGCGCTCCCTCTCAATCGTTACGCGCGCGTTCATCGGATCAAAACGAGACGACAAATAAAGGGACGCACCGCTAAACAAGGAACCCAGCAGGACGACGGAGAGGCCTACCGCATGAGACATTGGAAGAATGCCGTAAAAACGGTCGTCCGGGGAAAGTGCCCGGATCTGCGCTGACCCGGCCGCGAGAAATAACAGACTACGATGGCTCAGCATGACGCCTTTAGGAAGACCGGTGGTGCCGGACGTGTAGATTAACGCGGCTACACGGTCAGAAATGTTCGCCTCCATGACTTCCGGTTCGACTCTCTCGTTCAAGCGACCGACCCCGATCGATCCCACACCATCAATCTCTAAGACCGTCGCTCCGTGCCGACGTGCATGTTCGCCAGCATGCGGCGACACGCTGGTGGTGTAAAGAACAAGACGTGCGCCGCAATGATCAAGAATCTGATCTATTTCGGGCGCCGAGAGATTTGCATTCACGAGCACTGGCCATGCATCGATGCCTGCCGAGGCTAACAAAATCGCGACGAATTCTCGACAGTTCTCGCCCACAATCATGACGCGATCGCCTGGACGCACCCCCCGTTTTCGGAGAAACACTTGCGTTTCAGAAATCGCGGATGCCAGTTGCCGATATGTCCAAGCTCCAGACGCCTCGACAAGAGCCCGCCGGTCAGGCGAACTGTCCGCCCACGGCGTCACCACGTCACTGATGCGAGCAGGAAGCCGGCTCAAAATCTCAGACGCCTGTTTCTCAATCGTTGGTCTAGAAGGAGTCATTTGGTGGAAACAATGGGAATCAGCCTTCGTAGCTACAATACCGCGGATGGTTTTCGCTGGACTTGAGTATACGAACCGGTGACGCTCGCGAACGGCGACACCTCTGCCTTTTTCGCCAGCACATACCGCAACCAGTTTCTATAGATGCAAGTCGCCGAAGATTGCCAGGTGTTCTCCAACGTTTTCGCGATCGTTTCAGGGAAGAGCGTCAACTGTTCTTCGTTCGGGTGGACAAGGGCGACCTGTTGGAATTCGGCCAGCAGCTTGGCCGCTGGTGCGTCGAAGTATCCGTACGGCATCGTGGGAAACGATTCTCGTTCACCCCGCAGGAATCTCTTTATGTCTCTCCGGTATTCCTTGAACAGAGTCTGCGCTCCGTACTCCGGATGTCCCTGGAAATGCAGGAACAAGCTCTTCCTCTTTTGCTTCACAAAAGCATCGACGCCAGCCTCGGCCGACTTGGTTAGGACGGTATAACCACACGACGTCAGCGACTCCTCTTGCACCTCGTTCCATCGAGAATGCGGAAAGCGCATCTGAGACCCAGCATGCCGGGTGAACTCGTGATCACAAACCGGCGCCTCAAAGACGCCGAATTGCTTATCACTCAGGCGATGGCGCTGGATTCCATCGCTATGAAGCACACCAGCATGTGCAGCCAGACAGGAGAGAACCGTCGACAGTGTATGCCGCTCGGCCCAGTCGAAGACATTGGCCAACGCGGACCAATAAGGCTCCTGCCGCAAATCGGGTTGCCGTGGCTCGGTACCGGTGATGATGACTCCGTCGACCAGGCTGTCCCAAAGTTCGTCCAAGCCGAAGTAAAAGTCGTTCAAATGGCGCTGTCCGCGATCGGTTCGCGGAACCCCGGTCAGCGAATAAAGCTTGAGAAGTACCGGAACATCTCCCGACGCGATGTCCAAGAGCTCAAAAAACTGGAGTTCGGTATCTTCGAGCGCGGCATCGGGCATGTTATTGATGAGCGCGAGATTAATGAATTCCGTACGTTTGACATAATGGCTAATCGACACTACTGCGCGGGAGCCTGCTTTCTCCGCCCAACGACTCGGAACTCGTCCCTCGATGGTTAGTGGCATATCATCCCCCAACGACAGCCGCGTATTCCCATACCGCAAAACTTCCCTACGTCGCCTTTTCCAATGCTTGGCCCAAATCCTCTAGAATGTCGTCAATGTGCTCAATACCCACACTAAGCCGAATCATCTCCGGCGTAACTCCAACTTTCGCTTGTTCTTCCCGCGTCAGCTGCCGGTGGGTAGTCGAAGCAGGATGACACGATAACGACTTCGCATCGCCCATGTTTACCATCCGTTTGAAAAGGCGAAAAGCGTTAAAGCACTTTCTGCCCCCTTCGTAGCCGCCTTTTACACCAAACGTGAGCAGTGAGCAGAAGTTGGAACCCAGGTATCGATGCGCCATCGGATAGAGCGGATTATCCGGAAAGCCAACATAATTAACCCACTCGACCGCCGGATGATCCCGCAGAAATTGCGCCACCTTGCGCGCGTTCTCAACGTGGCGCTCGACGCGGAGGGCCAGGGTCTGAATTCCTTGCAAAAACAAGAAACCGTTGAAAGGCGACAGCGTGGCTCCAGTATTTCGCTGACAGACTGTGCGACAGCGCGCGACATAGGCCGCGTCGCCAAAATGGTCGACGTAAACGACGCCGTGATAAGCGATCTCCGGCTCGTTCAACATGTAAAACTTCTTGGGATACTGGCGCCAGGGAAACTTGCCGCTATCCACAATCATCCCGCCAATACTGGTGCCGCCGCCTCCGATGAATTTCGTCATCGAGTGCAGGACGACGTCAGCTCCATACTCGATCGGCCGTAACAGAATGGGCGTGGCCACCGTGTTGTCGACCACCAGCGGCACGCCATGCTTGTGCGCCACTCGGGCCAATCCTTCGATGTCGGCTACGTTTCCTGCTGGATTGCCCACACTCTCGCAATATACAGCGCGAGTATTTTCGTCGATTAGCGTTTCTACATCTTCGGGTCGGTCGCTAGCGGAAAAACGTGAAGTGATTCCTCGCTTCGGGAATATATGCGCCAGCAAGGTATAAGTGGCGCCGTAAAGCTGGGGAAGAGAAACAATATTGTTTCCCGACTCCGCGATGTTCATCAGGGAGTATTCGATCGCCGCCATTCCGGAGCTGACGCTGAGCCCATCGACGCCGCCTTCTAGCGCGGCTACGCGCTTCTCCAGAACCGCGTTCGTAGGATTTCCGATGCGGGTATAGATGTTCCCTTGAACTTCCAGATTGAACAGGGCCGCGCCGTGCTCCGCGCTATCAAACTCGAATGCAACAGTCTGGTAGATGGGCACGGCAACGGCCTTTGTGGTCGGGTCACCGTCGTAGCCAGCGTGAATTGCGATGGTTTCTCTCTTCATCCGTTCACAAGTCTCAGCGAGCGACAACACTCCTGAAATACATACATTCCACTTTCAATTCGGTTCTGCTGTTCATTTGGAAGTGGAAACGGCAGCTCCAACAGCAACCAGCTCGGTCTTGCGCGAAAACGATTTCGCCATGGCTCTGGTAACCGTGCGAGCGGCAAAGTCCGCCCCGAAGGCGAAACGCATGACGGGACCAAAGCTGTTTGCAGCCGCAATCCCCACGAAATAGATTCCCGGCACAGAAGACTCACAGGTTGAGGAGAGCACAGGGGTACCAGCCAGGGTAGTAAATTTCGACCGAATTTCTGGACTCAGGAACGTCAAACGTCCAAGATTAACCCGATAGCCAGTTGCAGCAATGATGTGATCAGCCCGAAGCTCACGGTCCGTGCCATCCAGGGCGCGAACGTGGAGATGAACTTTTCCTTCTCGTACGCCGGCTCCCTCCACGGTATGGCCCAGCAACTGGGGGACGTGATTCATGACTCGATCCTTCACAAACCACCCACCCGATGGTCCCAAGGTCCTTTTCACAATCTCTAAGCGAAGAGTCTCCGGTAAACGATGAAAGGCCGCCGGTGCATTGGCATAGAAGCTAGCACGCCAACCTGGACCTAGACCGGTCTGCGGGCGCTGAATACGCTCCCACAAAGACCGCTGTTTCTCAGTAAGCCGGCCGTGGAACTTCAAAGCTGCTTGACGGGCCACAAGCTGAACCTGCGCTCCAGCCTCTTGCAGCAATGCAGCCCAATCCAGCGCCGAGGAACCTCCCCCGATCACGATCACCTCGCGACCGCGGAACTGTTCGACATCACGATGGCGGGAGCTGTGGGATAGAAATTCTGCCGGCACGGATGCCAGATTTTCTGGAATATAATCAAAGTGCGTTATGCCTACAGCGAGCACTACGCTTCGGGCGTTTACTTTCTCCCCATTGTCGAGTTGCAGGAGGTACCCTCCAGACGCACGCTGGACACTGACTACCAGCTTGTCTTCGAGTTCCGGCACCATCCGTTCTCGGAAGGCCAAGCCGTATCGCGTGAAGGTATCAAGCCGGACCGGAATTCCTGTGTCGGAGTATTCGATTCCCTCCTGAGCGCAGAATTTTTCCAGGGTAAATTGATCGTCCGGATCGGAAATGTTTGAGGCAAAACCATCCGACTTGAGCAGCATGCCCTTCGGCATGTGCGCCCGCCAACTGTCCATCGGACGGCCGAAGATCCGGAAGGTTATCCCGCGACTTCGGAGATGTGCAGCGATTGAAAGCCCATACGGGCCCGCGCCAATGATCGCAGTATTGAGCATGGTGATGAGAAACCTGCCTTTTCAGTGAGGTAACAACTAATAAACTTCGGGGGAAATGCGGGGAGGAGGGGAAACTCCGTACATCATATCACGTTTTTCCGTAAAAGGAACATGGAAAATCGCTCTCCGCTGTTACTGAGTGCACCGAATTCGAGCGGCGCACGGCATCGTTAAGTCCCTTAGCCTTAATCACATGCAAGCCGTGGTGCCGGCCTAAATTCGAGATCAGTGCAGTTTTTCTTAGGATAATTCTAACCTGGAACCCTATCCGGACGGAGGCAGGAATGAACAGCCCTTCGGAGGATCCGGCCCTCAGTCGCGCCGAGCCGCGTCGAAGCCGCGCATTACTGGCCACCAACTCTATCCTTTGCTGTGAAGTTTCTTTTCAACGAAGGCAACGACATTCTTAACCGAACCTAAATTGTCAGTCGTCACTTCTTCATCATCGATTGAGATCGTGAAACGCTCTTGAATGAACACGACGAGTTCAATCACGCCGGCGGAGTCGATGACATCACCGAGCAGCGGTGCTTCATCCTTCAGCGATTCGCTGCGACCAGAGAGAAACGTCTCGGTGAGAAAGGTACGAATCTCGTGTTCAATGTTTGTCGTCTGCATTTGCATGTGCTCCTATTGGTTCGTTTTAGATTGTGAAGCCAGAAGTTGAGTGTAAGAACTGTCATAACGGCGATGTTGTCCTCAAGCAGCTAGGCACCACCGCCTGCAAATTTGCTGACACTAATCCGATCGCGCGCTTAGTGAAGACTCCCTTTTAGCACAATCGATGCGATATCTTAAACAAAATGCATCAGCTTCGCGGCACGAATGTGTTCGGTACCAAGACCGATACTGCAGTGTACAATCTCCGCACTCGTTACGCTACGCTCGGAAGGGTTGAGGAGTGCTGCCTCAAATGACGCCGAATGACGATTCCTCAACCGTGCTCGCGGTCTGCGCACTACTTGCGTCCTCGACCCTGCTGTTTTTCGGCACGGGACCTCATCCCATCTGTTGGCTCACCTGGTTTGCCCCGCTGCCGGTGCTTCTATTTGCTGCGCACTCTCCAGCGCTACCGACGTTTGGAATAGCTTCGTTATCATGGTTTATTGGCGGTTTGAACATGTGGCACTATTTCCGAGGGTTGGGAATACCCACGGGCGCCGCCATCATGATTATTCTTCTTCCTTCCTGTATTTTCGGCGCTATCGTTCTCATCCACGGTCAGCTCATTCTTCGCCGCCAGCTCTGGCAAGCCGCTCTAGTGGTCCCCGCCCTATGGGTTTTCTACGAGTACCTCTTTTCCATCGTCGTTTCGCATCGTACGTTTGGGAATCTTGGCTACACGCAGATGGACTGTCTACTCGTGCTGCGTTTGGCTTCCGCAGTTGGCATCTGGGGAGTCAGTTTCTGCGTGCTTCTATTGCCCGCCTCGGCCGCAGCATTCCTCAGCACACGAGGCAGCAAAATGCAACTAGTGAAGGCTCTATCTGTGGTAGGGAGTGCCTTCCTTATTGCTGGAACTATTCACCTTGTATCACGCTCCCACGCCAATAAGCTGGCAACGAACCGAGACATTCCAGACTATCGCCAGATCTTTGATCGCAACACAGTCATGATCCCGATGAGAGACGGTGTTCGACTCTACACAGAAATCTATACCCCCAAAAATGGCCTGATGCAGCCGATGCCCTTTCTGATGGAAAGAACGGCATATACCCTTGAGGGCGATGCGACCCACTACACCACCAACCTCGCGGACTTCGCCGAAATGTTCGCCGATAGGTATATTTTCGTCTTCCAGGAAATCCGCGGCCGATATTCCTCCGAAGGACAATTTGTGTTGTTCCGCCCGCCTCGTGACTCGAGCGATCAACACGCGACAGACGAGGCAACCGATACCTACGATACGATTGACTGGCTCCTGCAGAATATTCCCAACAATAACGGGCGTGCGGGATTGGTGGGTATTTCATACAGCGGCTGGTTGGCAACAATGGCTTTACTCGAACCGCACCCTGCCCTTAGAGCAATCTCCGAACAAGCGTCGCCGGCCGACCAACTCCTCGGCGACGATTTTCATCACAACGGCGCCTTTCGCCTGAGTTATGGTTTCGAATGTACGGCGACGATGGAACCTTCAAGGACGAGCTTTACCTTTCCATTTGACAAACGCGACATGTTCGATTGGTATCTCGCACTCGGCCCGCTTTCGAATATCAATGCACTCTACGTCCATGACAAATTGCCTACGTGGAATAACTTCTTCGCGCATCCGAACTACGACGAATTCTGGAAGAAGCGCGCATTTCACCGCTATCTCTCGGAGTTAAAGCCTGCCGTGCCGATCTTAAACGTCGCAGGCTGGTGGGATCCCGAAGATTTTTATGGCCCCGTGACAATCTATGAAAACTTGGAGGCCAACGAACTTGATCATAGGAATTACTTAGTCATAGGCCCCTGGAACCACGCGGGTTGGATGCGTACTCATGGTACCAAACTTAGCGTGGTGGACTTCGGCAGTGACACCGGCGCGTTTTTTCGACAAAAGATCGAAGCTCCGTGGTTCGCGTATTGGTTGCACGGCACGGGCGCCCTGCCGGTCAAAGAAGCGACGATATTTGAGACTGGGTCCAACCAGTGGAAATCATACGAGGTTTGGCCTCCCCGATCGGGGATAACCCGGAGCAAGCTCTATCTCCGGGCGAACGGTCACCTGTCATTCGATCCGTCCTCGGACAGGGAGAACGCCTTCGATTCTTACATCTCTGATCCGGCAAATCCGGTTCCCTATCGTCAGCGACCAGTTGAAGTAACCTATTCGACGGGCAGTCGATGGCACACGTGGCTTCTGCAGGACCAGCGGTTTCTGCAGAATCGACCAGACACTCTGACATGGTTTACGGACCCTCTGACAGAGAATCTGACAATATCGGGAGACATCGTTGCGCACCTCTTTGCCTCTACGACGGGAACGGACAGTGACTGGATCGTAAAGCTAATCGATGTCTATCCGGACAAGTACCCGCAAGATCCCAATCTCGAGGGATACGAGCTAATCGTCTCGGACGAAGTGTTGCGCGGACGTTTCCATGAAAGTTTCGAAGATCCCAAGCCACTTGTACCCAACCAAGTGACAAACTTTACAATTGATCTACACACAAACGATCACACATTTCTAAAAAGCCATCGCATTTTGGTCCAGGTACAAAGTTCGTGGTTCCCGCTAATTGATCGCAATCCCCAGAAGTATGTTCCAAACATTTTTCTGGCGACTCCGGCCGATTACCAAAAAGCTACGCAGCGAATTTACCATTCGCAACAATATCCTTCGAATGTTGAAATTCCAATACGGACGCAATAGTGTATTCGTCCCCGGATCCTGCGTACTTGCCAGGGGCTTGACTTCCCAGAGTCGCTTGGCGCACCATCCTGACAACTAGTCTAAGAGTCATCTCTAAACGGCGCTGGTCGCGACATCCACGCTGTCTTGAGGCTCAGACGCAATCATTCGCTTACTAATCTTGCCCGATTCGGTTTTTGGGAGCGATGCGCGGAACTCAACGATCCGCGGCATCATGAAATCCTCAAGTCTTGATGAGCAATGACGAAGCACGTCCTGCCTCGTTATCTGCGCACCTGGCCGGAGCGCAAGAACCGCCTTGACCGCGTTGCCCAAGATGGGATCAGGCACTCCGATCACTGCTACCTCCGTTACACCATCCATTGCATAGATCACGTCTTCCACTTCTCTGGGACTAACTTTTTCACCGCGGGTCTTTATAATGTCGTCCTTCCGCCCGATGAAATACAGGTATCCCTCTTCGTCCGCACGAAAGAGATCACCACTGTAAAGCACTTTTTCTTCCGGCAACGGACCGGGCTTGAGGCATCGGGCTGTCTCTTCCGGCAACTCCCAATAGCCTTTCATCACGTTGGCCCCACGAATCACAAGTTCACCCGCAACCCCAGAAGCAACACGACTGCCGTTTTCATCGACTATATAGACTTCCTCATTGGGCATGCCGCGACCAACGGAGGTCGGTCGGATATCGACTTGTTCGGGCGCCAGATACGACACACGCTTGCACTCTGTCAACCCATACATTGAGTAAAGCTTTGCCTGCGGAAACAATGCTCGTAGTTTCCTGATGTGCTCGACCGGCAGCGCCGCTGCCGTATTGGTGACATAGCGAAGGTTCGGGAACGTGTACTTGGAAAGATCCATCTGCAACAACAAGGCAGAGACTGTAGGAACGATGGGGAAGCCGGT
>Ga0206999_10216_pt1 | contig 14140 bp, 9 predicted proteins | sample Alteio_BWMinCont_92_FD_153482 | JGI IMG/M metagenome (GOLD analysis project Ga0206999, IMG submission 153482) | Enriched cells from forest soil in Barre Woods Harvard Forest LTER site, Petersham, Massachusetts, United States -... | ecosystem: Environmental > Terrestrial > Soil > Temperate forest >...
GTGGACGAAGGCCCGCGCGATGCGGATGAGGCCGTGATTTGCGTCCACGGCAATCCGACTTGGTCGTTTATGTATCGTGAGATCGTCAAATCTTTGTCGCATAAATACCGCGTCATCGCACTCGACCACCTGGGTTGCGGATTGTCGGACAAACCGCAAAATTTTTCCTACCAACTTGCGGATCACATCGAAAACCTGGCCAAGCTCATTTCAACCATTTCGCAGCCTAAATTGCACTTCATCGTCCACGACTGGGGCGGACCAATTGGCCTGGCGGTTGCCGAGCGTTTGGTGGAAAGGGTGGGGAAGTTGGTGGTGATGAATACTGCGGCCTTTTCCGGGCCGTGCCCTTGGCGCATCCGACTTTGCCGCGTGCCAGTGCTTGGCCCGTTGCTCGTGCGTGGCTTAAATGGTTTTGCTGGCCCAGCCACCTTTATGGCGGTGACACATCCGCTTCCCGCCGTAGTCAAGCGGGGCTACTTGTTTCCCTATCGCTCCTGGCACGACCGCATCGCCGTGCTGCGCTTTGTCCAGGACATCCCTCTCGCATCCAGCCATCCCAGCGCACCAACCTTGCGTGTCATCGAAACCGGCTTGGAGAAACTCCTGGGCAAATCCCTGCTGCTCGCCTGGGGCCTGCGCGATTTTTGTTTCTCGCCGGTGTATTTGGCGGAATGGCGCCGCCGCTTTCCCAACGCGACCGTGCGCGAATTTCCCCACGCCGGCCATTACGTGCTCGAAGACGCCGGCCCGGAGCTGGTTTCCGTGATTGCGGAATTCATCGCCCGTTGAGCAATTATTGGCCGCGGCGCTTGCCGCCCGGAATTGTCCGCCAATTCACGCAGATGTCCCGCGAGTGCGTCCCAGGCATGATCGAGGTGCCCATGTTCAAAACGCCATTGCCAGTTCCCCCCGGCTGTGCCGGGAGTATTGAAGCGGGCGTCGGTGTCGAGCCCCAGCATATCCTGCAACGGCGTGACCGCGAGCCGGCAGACCGACTTGTAGGCGGCGTGAATCAAGTCCCAATGCGGCGCTTCACCGCTCGAACGCAAGTAGCGGCGGAATTCGTCCTGAATCACCGGCCCCGCAGTGCGATACCAGCCGATGGTTGTATTATTGTCATGGGTCCCTGAATAAATCACGCAATTCGGATTCACATTGTGCGGCAGGTAGAAATTGTCGGAACCGCTGCCGAAGGCGAATTGCAACACCGCCATGCCCGGCAGCCCCGTCGCCTCGCGTAGTGCAATAACCGGCTCGGTGATGAAGCCCAGGTCCTCGGCGATAATGCGCGCATGCGGTAATTTATCCCGCAACGCCGTGAACAACGGCAGTCCCGGTCCTCCCTCCCAAAAACCCTCCCGAGCGTCCGCCGCTTTTGCATCCACCGACCAATAAGCCTCAAAGCCCCGGAAGTGGTCGAGTCGCACCACGTCGTAAAGTTCGAAATTGGAACGGAAACGCTCGATCCACCAGTCGTAATGCCGCGCGCGCAACGCCTGCCAGTCGTACAGCGGGTTGCCCCACAATTGGCCCAGGGGCGAAAAATAATCAGGCGGCACGGCGGCCACCCGCAGCGGCTGGCCCGTGTGATGATTGAGCTGGAATATTTCCGGCGTCGCCCATACATCCGCGCTATCCAGCGCCACAAAAATCGGCAAATCCCCGACGATGCCCACGCCCCGGCGTGCAGCGTACTCACGCAATTTTCGCCACTGGCTGAAAAAAAGAAATTGATAAAACTGTTGCGCGCCCACCTCCTCCGCCAGTTCTTTGCTTTGCGGACGGTTCAATGCGGCGCGGTAGCTCCGCCATTCCGCGGGCCAGGTCGTCCACGGTTGCCCGCCAAATTGCTGCTTCAGCGCGGAAAACAGGGCGTAGGGATGCAGCCACCCATGATGCGCCACACGGAACTGGTCGAAGTCGCCATAGTCCGCCAGTGCCTCACGCGCAAGTTGGAAACGCTCATAGGCCCGCCGCAGAATTGGCCAGAAAAGTTGATACAACCGCCCGAAGTCCACGCGCCCATGAGGCAGTTCACGCAAGGGCGCAACTTCATCTTCAGTTAACAAATGCCTTTCAATCAGCGGCGCAAGGTCAACCACGTAGGCATTGCCGGCAAATGCGGAAAAACACTGGTAAGGCGAGTCACCGTAACCCGTCGGCCCCAGCGGGCAGATTTGCCAGTAACGCGTATGCGTGTCCGCCAGAAAATCTATAAAGCGGTGCGCCGGTGCGCCGAGATTGCCGATGCCGAATGGTCCGGGCAGCGCGGTCGGATGCAGCAAGATGCCCGAGGAGCGTTCTTGCAGCCAGGGAAACAACGGCGCGGGTTGGTCGGACATAAACCAAATACACTAACGCTCAAACCGTTCGTTTGACAAGGGGATATGGTGAATATCCCCCATTAAATTTAGGCGTGCAGCCTGCGGTTGATTCCTGTTAGGGTTCTTCCAGATGCAGGCGAGGAATTCATCGTTAAAAATGGCCTGGGCCCAGTTGCCACCCTGGCTCCAGTATGTGGGTGAATTATTGTTTTTCTGCGTAGTTTTTCACTACGTGCAAAATATCGGGCAGCTTTTTGCGGCCAACGATATCAACCCCACCGTGACCCCGGTGCGACCGGCGTCGGGGGTGACTCTGGCAATTATCCTTTGGCGAGGTTACCGCCTTTGGCCGGCAATGTGGCTGACCGGCGCGTTTTCCCACTATCACCTCACTCATGACTGGATTGAAACTCTTGGTGTGCCAACGGGCGGTTGCATGGAGGCGCTCGCAGGTGTGTGGCTGGTGCGGCATTTTGTCGGACCACGGATTGATTTCGGCTCAATTAAGAGCGTGTTGGGCTTTCTTTGGTGGGGTGGGGTGGTGCGCGCGGCCATGACGACAACTTGGACCATCGGATTTCTGCTCTGGCGTGACCGCCTGCCCGTGGAACAAATGCCGCTTGCCTGGACAACTAATTTTTTCGGCAGCGCGATGGGCGTGGCCGTTTTTGGCTCTTTCATACTGAGCTGGGTGCAACCGGCTTCCACGCGTGACAGCGAAGCCTCCATTCCGGAGACAGTACTTTTGTTCGGCCTCTTGATCCTGGCCGTATCGATGGATTATCTTTCACAATTTCCCTTAACATTTTTGTCCTTTCCCTTGCTGGTTTGGGCGGGTTTACGCCTCGGACCCAGGGCGCTAACTGCCGCAGTGATGACGGTCGTGTTGGTCGCCTTGACCTTTGTTGCCAGCGGTTACAAGGCTTTTGGGCTGATAGACGGGAATCCTGACGAATTGCAAATTTGGTTGCAAATTTTCATCGTATGCGTGGCTGGCACTGGACTCGTGCTGGGGGCGGTTGCCGCCCAGCGCCGCCGCACCTTGCGGGCCACCGCCGAATTGTCCTCCTTTCAAAAAGCGATGCTCGACGGTTCTAATTTTTCCGTAATCGTCACGGATGACCATGGAGCAATCACCAGCGTCAACCGCGGCGCGGAACGTCTCTTGGGTTACACCGAGAATGAACTGCTTGGCCGCCCACTCCAGTGCATCCATGACCCGGCCGAAATCGCCCAACAGACTCTCCTCTTGTCAGCCGATACTGGACGAAAAATCGGCGGCTTTGAAGCTCTCTCGGATGCACCCCGGCGGGGTCGGGATGATGAGCGCGAATGGACCTATGTCCGAAAGGATGGTCGTCATATCCCTGTATTCTCCTCGATCACTCTACTTAGCCCCGTGGATGGACGTCCACGGGGGTTCTTGGCCACGGGCGTGGACATCACCGCACGTAAGCTGGCCGAGGCCCAGATGGAGGCGGCCAAGACCGCCGCGGAACAGGCCAATCGCTCCAAATCCGAGTTTCTGGCCAACATTTCCCACGAAATCCGTACGCCGATGAATTCCGTCCTCGGTTTCGCCGAATTGCTTCAACGCCACCTGCGTGATCCGGGCATGAAGAAGCAGGCCCAGGCCATTTTTTCCAGCGGCCAGACTTTATTGCGCTTGATCAACGATCTTCTCGACCTCTCTAAAGTTGAAGCCGGCCGGCTTGAACTGCAGCCCGCGCCGGTGGACGTGCGCTCCTTGGCTACGGAAATGGGCCAGTTCTTTTCCTTAAAAGCCGAAGAAAAAGGCCTCGCTATCGTGACCCGCTTTAGCGGTCCGCTCGACGGCCAATTCCAGCTGGACGAAGTTCGCGTCCGGCAAGTTTTGTTCAACCTGATTGGCAATGCGATTAAATTCACCGAACATGGCCAGGTAGTGCTGTCGGTTAAGGCGGAGGCGGAGGCCGCCGGCCACAGTCTATTGCATTTTGAAGTCACGGATACCGGCGTCGGCATCCCCTCGGAGCATTTGTCACTGCTCTTTCAACCCTTCGAGCAACGCTCCGGCCAAAACACCCGCAAATACGGTGGCACCGGACTGGGTTTAAGCATCAGTCGCCGCCTCGCCGAATTGATGGGCGGCACTCTTTTGGCCTGTAGCGAAACTGGCACAGGCAGCACGTTCTGCCTGACCATTCCTCACGTGCGTCATGAGGCTGAACCAGCTTCGCCCCTCGCGATGCCCGATGTGCGCCCGATTCCCAATATTCTTAGCGGCGTCCTTCAACCTGAAGGCCTTACTCCGCTCACCCCGGCGGCGATCGCTGCCTGGCAAGTTTGTGCCGAACTCGCGGCCGGGCCATGGATGAAGACTTGGAAAAACCTCATGCAAACGCCGCTTTTTGAAGACGTCGAACAATTCGGCACTCTGCTTGCAAGCGCCGCCAACGAAGACACCCCGTCCGTCCTTCGCGAATATGGTCGCCGCCTTGCGGATCAAGCCCGCGACTTTGAAGTCGAGGAAATGACTCATTCCCTGCGTGAATTCCCCCAATTAGCTGCACGTCTTCAGCGCGGACCCAATGCCCTTAGTGCAACTGTTTCGCTTGGATCTGGAGAGCGATGAAGTCTTCCATACCCCTTGTGAAACCCGTATCCGGCAAGTCCTACATCCTGCTGGTGGATGACACCGAGGCCAATCTACGCGTACTCGGCTCCTTGTTGCGCGCCGAAGGTTGGGCGGTCGCCGCCGCGACTAATGGTGCCCAAGCCCTCGAACTCATTCGCCGTCGGCAGCCGGATCTCGTCCTGCTTGACGTGATGATGCCCGAGATGGACGGTTTCGAAGTTTGCCGCCGCCTGCGGGCCGATTCCGCCACCCGCGACTTGCCCGTCCTCTTTATCACCGCGCTGACCGAGGAGGAAAATATTGTCCACGGCTTTAATGAAGGCGGCCAGGACTACATTGCCAAGCCGTTCCGTCATGCCGAGCTGGTTGCCCGTGTGCGCACCCATCTCGCTTTACGCGAAGCCACCATTCGTGCTGAAACCCAGGCCGCCGACCTCACCCAGCTCAATGCCGACAAAGACCGTTTTTTTTCCATCATCGCCCATGATTTGCGCAGCCCGCTTGCCGGCCTTCTTGGCTTGTCCGAAGCCCTCGTGACCAATTTGCCCGAATTTACCCGGGACGAAATCGCCGAATCCACAGCGGAAATGGCCAAGTCTGCGCGCAATCTTTTTCTCCTGCTCGAAAATCTCCTCGAATGGTCCCAGTTGCATACCGGCCGCATGGAGTGCCGGCTGGAAAAACTCGAATTGCAAAACTTGCTCGCGGAACTCATGGAACTTTTCAATCCCTCCGCCCTGCACAAGGGTATAAACCTGCGTCTGGAAACAAACCCAACTACAGCCTGGGGTGACCGCCGTATGGCCCACGTGGTTTTCCGCAATCTCCTCTCCAACGCCATCAAGTTCACTGCGCCAGGTGGAAGCGTCACCCTGCGCTGCCTGCCCAAAGATGGCCGGGCCGTCGTGGAAGTGGTTGATACCGGTGAAGGCCTCTCGCCCGCAGATCTCAAAAACCTCTTTGTTCGCGGCGCCAAACCCTTGAGCAAACCCGGCACCGCCGGTGAGCGCGGCACCGGCTTGGGTCTGGTCTTGTGCCGCGAGTTGCTGGAAAGGGTGGATGGCGCCATCTCCGCTCGCAGCCAATCGGGGCAGGGGAGTGTTTTCACCGTCAGCCTCCCGCTGCCGAAGACGGCAAACGCCTAACTGCTTTGTTGTTGCAATATATTTGCATTAACAAGATAGTCGTCGGATGACTTTGCCGCATCCCCGTCGTTCCACCTTGGCTGCATCGGCCTTGGTGCTGTTCCTGCTCGCGGCCTGTGGCGCCCGGCCCGTGGCCCCGGCTTCGGAGGACTTTTGCGTGGTGGCAGAATTTTATCCAATCTACGTAACCCTGCTAAACGTTACGGAAGGTGTTTCCGGCGTGCAGGTATCCAATCTGGTTCCAACCGCCACTGGCTGTCCCGAAGATTACCAGCTTACCCCCGGCGACATGAAAACTTTGACCGGCGCGAACATTTTTGTTGTCAACGGCGCTGGCCTGGAAGGCTACCTCGGGAAACTTGCCAGGTCATGTCCCCAATTAAAAGTGGTGGACGCCAGTGCGGGCATTGAACTGCTCAAGTTGGACGGAGAAGTTAACCCTCATCTTTGGGTTTCACCGCTTACTGCGGCACGGCAAACCCGCAACATCGCTGCCGCGCTGGCTGCCGCTGACCCGACCCACGCCTCCCTCTACCAAAAAAATGGTGAAGCTTACGCCTCTCGACAGGAAGCTTTGGCCGCGCACCTGCGTGACGTTCTCTCCATTGCGCCTGTGCGCCGTTTCGTCGCCTTTCATGACTCACTGCCTTATCTCGCGCGGGATTTGAATCTGGAAATGCTCGCCATTCTGGAACCCGCGCCAGGGCAAAACCCCAGTGCCAGCGAACTCGCCGATGTCGCAACTCGCGTTCGCGCCGCTTCCGGCCCGGTTGCATTACTCACTGAAATTGATGCAAAAAATCCCGCCGCCGAAGTTTTGAGCCGCGAATTGGGTCAGCCACTTTATCCCCTCGACACCGTGACCGCAGGGCCGCTCGAGCCAACGCTTGCCAGGGAGGCCTATTTCCACGCCATGAAAAAAAATCTTTCAGTGTTAAGCGTCGCGCTTGGGCTCAACAAAAATTCCCCGCTCACCACCTCATCCCAATAATCGCATGGTTGCGTCACCTGAAACTATTCCTGTCGCCGAATCGCCCCACCCACCATGCGGGGCCTGTTTGACCCACGTGCGCAATCTGGGTGTGCGGCTGAGTGGTCAGACGGTCTTGGAGGATCTGAGCTTCGATTTGCGCTGTGGTGAGATTACCGCCTTGGTCGGCCCAAATGGCGCCGGTAAGACCACGCTGTTGCGCGCCTTGCTCGGCGAAGTGCCTTTTTCCGGCAGTTGCCATTTTCATGGCGGTCCCGGTCATCCCACCCGCCGCCGTCTGGTCATCGGTTACGTTCCCCAACGCCTTGGGTTTGATCGTGCCGCGCCGCTCACCGTCGCGGACCTTTTTGCACTCACCTCAGGAGGACAACCGGCCTATCTCGGCCTGACGGAAGCCGCCCGTACCGCTGCCTGCGCTTCCCTCGCCGAAGTTGACGCCGCCCATCTGCTCAACCGCCGCCTCGGTGATTTGTCCGGCGGGGAATTGCAACGTGTTCTCCTTGCGCTCTCTTTATCGCCTTCGCCCGACATGCTGTTGCTCGACGAACCGCAACAAGGTTTGGATGCCGCCGGCCTGACGCGTTTTTATGAATTGGTCGCGCGCCTGCGCGGGCGTTTTGACATGGCCGTCGTGCTCGTCTCCCACGACTTGGCCGCCGTCGCCCGAATCGCCGACCGGGTGTTTTTTCTCGACCGCCGCCTGCTCGCCTCCGGGCCACCTGCCGAAGTGCTGAACAAAATTAAGCCGATGTAATTATCCAATGCATCTCCTTTCCGAATTTTGGCATGGTCTGATTGGCGCACTGCCGTGGGCGTGGGCTCATTATGGTTATATGCGTCTGGCCTTGCTTGCCGTTTTACTCGCTGCACCCCTGTTTGCGCTAATCGGCACTCAGGTTGTCGGCCTTCGACTGGTGTTTTTTTCCGACACTCTTGGTCACGCGGCACTCGCCGGGCTGGGCATCGGAGTTGTTGCGCGTCTGGCCGAGCCGTGGTGGGCCATGCTCGTCTGGGCCATCGTCATTGCGTTGCTGATGACCTGGGTGCAGCGTCGTTCGCGCGCCGCTGCCGACACTGTGCTCGGCGTCTTTATGGCCTTTTCTGTCGCCCTGGGCATTATGCTTCTTTCTCGCAGTGGGCAATCCAACCGCCTCGTCACTTACCTTATCGGCGACGTGCTAGGCATCACCGGTCCCGGCCTCGCCGGTCTCGCAATCGTATTGTTAGTCGCGATCGCACTATCGTGGCGCTGGTTCAACGCGCTTGCGCTCACCGGCCTGAACGCCTCCCTTGCCGGCAGCCGCGGCGTCCGCGTGGCTTGGGTGCAGACTGGATTTGCACTCCTCGTCGCTGTTGCAGTCACCATGGTCATTCCTTGGATTGGCCTTTTGCTCATAAACGCCTTCCTCGTTTTGCCCGCTGCCGCCGCCCGCCTGCTGGCCCGCGATACCCGTCAATATCTCGCCTGTGCCACCATCCTCGCCCTTACTGCGGGTATTGGCGGCCTCATTTCTTCTTTTTACTGGGACACCCCCACCGGTGCGACTATTGTCCTGTGGGCTGCCGCGTTTTACGCCTTCGCGTTTATCATGCATCCCCACCGCGCAAGTCAGTCTCAGTCTGCAGTCACCGAAACTTGACAATTTTTTTGCGGGAACAATCTGGCGTTTTTTGGTTTCATAGGCTATAAATTTACCATGAAACGCGTCCATTTTTCTCTAAAAATTACGACTGTGCTGGCCGGTCTCGCCCTGTCTGTCTGGTCGGGCTTCGCCCATGCCTCGACCGCGGATACTCCCGCCTCCACCGCAAAAAATATTGTGGATCAATCTGCGCCGTCAAAAACCGCCCCCGCTTCCAAGTCCATTCACTTCTTGTTCGACGAAACCCCCCTCGACCGCTCCAACCAGGGACCCATCACCAGCTACGCGGACATGCTCGACAAGGTCACTCCCGGCGTTGTCGGCATTTATCCCTCTCGCAAAATTGTGCCGGTCGCCACTTCCCCGGCACGTCGTGGCCGGGGGCGCGGATACAATTTCCAGACCCCAACTCCTCCTCCCGATACCTTTTGGACTGACGCCGAGTCCAACCGCTACCGTGTCATGGGTGTCGGCTCCGGCTGCATTATTTCCGCGGATGGCTACATCGTCACCAACCACCACGTCGTCACTGACGACCAAACCGACCTGCCCGAAGATGGCTTCCTCGTCAAACTGCCCGACGGCCGCGAATTCGAGGGCAAGCTCATCGGCAGCGACGAGCTCACCGACCTCGCCCTCATTAAAATTTCCGCCAAAAACCTCCCGGTTATTAAAATGGCCGACAGTGAAAAAATTAAAGTCGGCGACGTCGTTTTTGCCGTCGGCAATCCCATGGACGTCGGTCTCACCGTCACGCACGGCATCGTTTCCGCCATGGGCCGCAGCAAACTTGGCCTGCTCGACGACCCGCGCGCTCCTGGCGTCGCTTTTGAGGACTTCATTCAGACCGATGCTTCCGTCAACCCCGGCAATTCCGGCGGCCCGCTGGTGGATGCCCAGGGACGGCTCATCGGCTTGAACACCGCCATCGTTACTTTATCTCCCGACGCCAGCAGCATCGGCGGCGAACCCGGCGGCGGCAGCATCGGCATCAACTTTGCCATTCCTTCCGCGCTCGTGCGCAAAGTCGCGGACGACCTCATCAAAGACGGACGAGTCCATCGCGGCGCTTTGGGCCTTGAATCCCAGGACGTCACCCGCGACATGGCCCAAGTCATGGGCCTGCCCAACACGCACGGCGCGCTCGTGGATAATTTCGACGTGCCCAACAGCCCCGCTGCCACCTCTGGCCTCAAACCCGGTGACGTCATCGTTAAGATCAACAACGACGAAGTGGATTCGCGTTCCAAACTCCGTTACCTCGTTGCCCTCGCCGAACCAGGTTCAACCATTAACCTCACGGTTTTGCGCAACGGCCAGCCCAAGGATTTCAAAATCCGCCTGATTGACCGCGAGGAAATGCTCGGCCAGCCCAAACCCACCGAGATTGTCACAAACACCACCACTCCTTCCACGCCTCTGCAATTGTCCCTCTCGTCGCCCTTGCCCGCTCTCCGCAATGACAACGAAATTCTCACTGGCGTTTCCTTGCTGCCGCTGACCGCCGATTTGCGCAAGCAGCTGGATTTGCCCGCCGACCTCAAGTCCGGTCTCGTCGTCAACGGCGACGTCACCCGCAACTCGCCCTTCTACTACGAATTTCGCAATCGCATTTCCGTCATTACGGAAGTTAACCAGAAGCCCGTGTCCACCGTCGACCAGCTCCGCGCCCAACTCAAGCCGGGCGAAATCAATCTCTTCTACGTCTATCAATCGGAGACCAATGGCAGCTCGGCCGGCTGGAGCCTCATTGCCAAAGCCCAGCCCCCGGCCAAGTAGTTATATAAGCTGACAGGGTGGGGGTGTGGCAGGGCCTCAACTACGCATCATCCTATCCTGATGCGTTGATATATGCTTGCATTGGACGGCGGCAGCCTTTAGCCTGCCCCTTCTTATGTCAGACCGCTTCATCTTCTCTTCCGAGTCCGTTGGCGAAGGCCATCCGGACAAGGTCGCCGACTTCATTTCCGACAGCGTCCTCGACGCCTGCCTCGAACAGGACGCGCGCAGCCGTGTCGCCTGCGAAACCCTCGTCAAGAGCAACTGCGTCTTCATCGCCGGCGAGATCACCACCAAGGCCCGCCTCAATTACGATCGCATCGTCCGCGACGCCATTCGCGAAATCGGCTACACCAATGCCGACGACGTTTTTCACGCCGACCACGTCTTTATTACCAACGCCCTTACCCGCCAGTCGCCCGACATCGCGCAAGGCGTCGACGCCCGCAAAGCCAAAGGCAAGAAAACCGCCGAGCAGGGCGCCGGCGACCAGGGCATCATGTTCGGCTACGCCTGTGACGACACCCGCGAGCTCATGCCCGCTCCCGTCATGTTCGCCCACCGCCTCAACCGCGAGATGACCCGCATCCGCAAGCACACCAATCTCGCTCCCTGGCTCCGCCCCGACTGCAAATCCCAGGTCGCCGTCGAATACGTGGACCACAAGCCCGTCGCCATTCGCAGCGTCGTCATCTCCACCCAGCACGCCGCCAGCGCCGCGCACCGCCTCATCGAAAAATTCTGCATCGAAAACGTCGTCAAAAAAGTTCTCCCCAAGCGCCTCCTCACCAAGCGCACCGAATTCCTCATCAACCCCACCGGCAAATTCGTCGTCGGCGGCCCGCAGGGTGACTCCGGCCTCACTGGCCGCAAAATCATTGTCGACTCTTACGGCGGTTGGGCCCGCCACGGTGGCGGCGCCTTCTCCGGCAAGGACCCCTCGAAGGTTGACCGCTCCGCCGCCTACATGTGCCGCTGGGTCGCCAAAAACATCGTCGCCGCAGGCCTCGCCACCAAGTGCGAACTCCAAATCGCCTACGCCATCGGCCACCCGCATCCCACCAGCATTCACGTCGACACCTTTGGCACCCACGCCATCGCCGAGCGCAAAATCATCAAAGCCATCAACGAGGTCTTCTCCTTCAAGCCCGCCGACATCATCCGCCAGCTCGACCTCCTGCGCCCCATCTACCGCGCCACCACCAACTACGGCCACTTCGGCAAATCCGGCCTCTCTTGGGAAGCCACCGACAAAGTCGCCGCCCTCCTCAAAGCCGCCAAATAACTCGTAACTTCTTTTCTCATGAGCACCACCACCACCGCTCCCGACTTCAAAGTCGCCGACCTCTCCCTCGCCGAGCTCGGCCGCAAGCGCATCCAGATGGCCGAGCACGAAATGCCCGGCCTCCTCTCCATCCGCGCCAAATACGCGAAGACCAAGCCCCTTCAAGGCGTCCGCGTCTCCGGTTCGCTCCACATGACGACCGAGACCGCCGTCCTCATCGAGACCCTCGCCGCCCTCGGCGCCGACGTCCGCTGGGCCTCCTGCAACATTTTCTCCACACAGGATGACGCCGCCGCCGCCATCGCCAAAGGCGGCACCCCCGTCTTCGCCTGGAAGGGCGAGACCCTCGAGGAATACTGGGAATGCACCTGGCGCATGCTCACCTGGCCCAACGGCTCCGGCCCCCAGCTCATTGTCGACGACGGCGGTGACGCCACGCTCCTCATTCACAAAGGCTTTGAACTCGAAAACGGCAGCGACTGGGTCAATTCCCCCTCCGACAGCCACGAGGAAAAAGTCATCAAGGACCTCCTCAAAAAAATTCACAAAGAGCACCCCGGCCACTGGCACAAAATCGTTCCCGACTGGAAAGGCGTCTCCGAGGAAACCACCACCGGCGTCCACCGCCTCTACCAGCGCTTCGAAACCGGCGCGCTCCTCGTCCCCGCCATCAACGTCAACGACTCCGTCACCAAGTCCAAGTTCGACAACCTTTACGGCTGCCGCGAATCCCTCGTCGACGGCATCAAGCGCGCCACTGACATCATGATCGCCGGCAAGACCGCCGTCGTCTGCGGTTATGGCGACGTCGGCAAAGGCTCCGCCCAATCCCTCCGCGGCCTCGGCGCCATCGTCATCGTCACCGAAGTCGACCCCATCTGCGCCCTCCAGGCCGCCATGGCCGGCTTCCAGGTCACCACCCTCGAGGACACCCTCGGTCTCGCCGACATCTACGTCACCTGCACCGGCAACAAGGACATCATCACCGTCGACCACCTGTTGAAGATGAAAGACCAGGCCATCGTCTGCAACATCGGCCACTTCGACAACGAAATCCAGGTCGACAAACTCAACAAGGCTCCCGGCGTCAAGAAGGTCAACATCAAGCCCCAGGTGGACCGCTATGACGTCCCCGGCGGCCGCTCCCTCTACATGCTCGCCGAAGGCCGCCTCGTGAACCTCGGTTGCGCCACCGGCCACCCCTCGTTCGTCATGTCCAACTCCTTCTCCAATCAAGTCCTCGCGCAAATGGACCTCTGGGCCAACCGCGAAAAATATTCCCCCGGCGTTTATATTCTCCCGAAAAAACTCGACGAAGAAGTCGCCCGCCTCCACCTCGAAAAAATCGGCGTCAAACTCACCAAACTCCGCAAAGACCAAGCCTCCTACATCGGCGTCCCCATCGAAGGCCCGTATAAACCAGAACACTATAGATATTAGTTCTGCTCTGGTGAAGCCCGACGGCTCTGCGCGGCGTCTGCAGATTGGCGCAGAGCCTAGTGTCACAGCCGACTGGCTGGGACCGAACACTACCGGTATTAGTTGTAGGGGCGCAGTCTTGCTGCGCCCGCTTTGGGGTAAGATTGTGCCTTAGGGTAGGGCTGGGCCTCCGGCCCGGCCTAGCGTATTGGTATTGAAAGCGCCCGCTTTGGAGTGCGGCGGCTCGACGCCGCTTTTCCATTCGCACCGCACGGCCCTCTCAAATCTTAAATCCCCAATTTTCAATCTGCCCCCAACCCGCCTGGGGTAGGGCGGGGCGTCCTCGACCCGCCGCTGGAGGGACGACCTCCGTGTCGTCCGCTTAAAAGGCCCAAGAGAACTAAAATCCCTTGCGCCTTTTTGTTTTGCAGATGTAAATGTATAGAATAATCAATTTGCATCAATTCAGCTACGGTTGTTGGTACGCCAGTTGTCTATGCTTGTCGCATGGCGAATTGCCCATCCGGACAAACATTCTTGAACCAACCTGCTTATGAGCAAATTTTTGAGGATTTTAGTGCATATTGTACTTTTTCCGAAACGGAACTCGATGTAAAACACGAAGGGCGTTACATTGCTAATTGCGTTTCGTTAAATGGAAAGTCATTTAGTCCAAAGACTGCTGCTTTCTACTCGTTTGCGTCTGTTGAACAAAAGAAATGAAACCAAAGGCTGGAAAGAGATTGGGAATTAAGATTTGCAGCACAGGACTGTCAAAAAAAAACTTCCCGGCGATGTCTTTCGAAGTGCAGCGCTCGCCTGCGTTGGCTGGCGCGCGGACGATGCGCTGCCAACCTCTCCAACCCATCCAACCTACCCAACGCAGCCAACCTATTGCTACCGCTTTCTCCCTCATTCGTGCTATTCGTGGATG
>Ga0206999_10217_pt1 | contig 14111 bp, 9 predicted proteins | sample Alteio_BWMinCont_92_FD_153482 | JGI IMG/M metagenome (GOLD analysis project Ga0206999, IMG submission 153482) | Enriched cells from forest soil in Barre Woods Harvard Forest LTER site, Petersham, Massachusetts, United States -... | ecosystem: Environmental > Terrestrial > Soil > Temperate forest >...
GAAGGAGAATGGTCGAATCGCAGATTTCAGCTTGAATTCGAGGGTTGTGTCGGACAACTGCGGCAATTTCTCACGGCAAGAGGCAGGCCATTTGAGATTTGAAATCGGGGGACAACTGAAATTCAAAAGAACGGAACGGACAGTGAAGGAACGCAATCCACTGCGGCGTGATCTGCGCCATCCGCGGTGACCGATCTGGTTTGCTCGACGATGCCTTGTGTTCTTTGAAAACCTGGTGCCAGTGACGGCGTGTTCCGACAGCCGGTGTCGGTCACGGTTTCTGGGCCGGCATGCCCCGCGAGAAACCAAAGCAGACATGGATCTCCGCAGTCCAAATTCTGTCGGCCGCAAATTTCAATTGGAAATTGGGGGTTCCGTCGGATAGGGGGACGGCTGAGGGGCATGCTAAGGGCCGAGGGCTAAGTACATCTCACTGCAAATGGGGGAACAATTTCGACGTAAGGGAGCGAGGCTCCTGCCGAGCCGCGATTGCAGTTTGACATCTGTTGTTCACCGCGGCTCGGCAGGAGCCTCGCCCTCCCGATTGTTCCCCCATTTTTGGGGAGGTGTACTAAGGGCCAAGGGCTAAGGGACAGAATTCTGCCTCCCGCCTCCCGTCTCCCGTCTCCGGCCTCCTGTCTCACCTCAGATTGAGCGGATCGACATCCACCACAAACTCAATTTGCGGGTGACTGGGCAGGCCCGGCATTGTCTGCAGCCACAACCGCTGCAGGGCCGACAGGTCGGTTGCGGTCATTTGCAGGTGATAGCGGAAGTTGGCCTTCAAGCGGTTGACCAGGCAGGGGGCGGGACCCAGGATTCGGACGTCGACTGCCAGCTCTTTGGCTGCTGCACGCAGCAGTTCCCCTGTCTTTTCCGAGTACGCTTTCAGTTCGGGTTCGTGCGGACCGCGCAGGATGACTCGGGCCAGATGCGTGAATGGAGGGACTTTCAAGGCTTGACGATGCTGCAATTCGTCCGTCGCGAAGCCGAGGAAATCATGAGCGGCGGCCTTCTGGATGGCGGGCTGATCGGGGGATGCGGTTTGGACCAGGACTCGACCCCCCTTGGCGCTCCGGCCGGTTCGGCCTGCCACCTGGGCGATCAATTGGAATGTCCGTTCGGCCGAACGCAGGTCGGGTTGATGCAACAGCGTGTCGGCATCGATCACTCCGACCAATGTGACGTTTGGGAAGTCGAGTCCCTTGGCGATCATTTGCGTTCCGAGCAGGATGTTGACTTTGCCATGTCGGAACAATTCCAGGGCCGTGTCGTGGCTGCCCCGTTTCTGCATGGTGTCGCTGTCCATGCGGAGGCATTTGTATTCGGGGAAGCGGGTGTTGACCTCGCTCTCCAGTCGCTCGGTTCCCATTCCCAGCGACAGCAATCCGGGTTTGCCGCATTTCGGGCAGGCGGATGGGGGCGGGGTGCTGTAGTCGCAACTATGACACAGGGCCACCGAACGGGCCTTGTGCCAGGTCAGCGTGACGTCGCAATGGGGGCATTTCACTCCCGCGCCGCAATTGCGGCACCAGAAGACGGGCGAGTAGCCTCGGACGTTGAGAAACAGAATGACCTGTCCCCCCGCCTTCAGGGCGGCCCGCATCGAAGTGAACATCGCGCGACCGATCGCCGAGCCTTTGGCAATTTCGGGATCGTTGCGGGTGTCGACAATGACGACTGGAGGCAGCGGCAACCGCTCGACTCGCTTGGGCATCGAGATCAGCACGTCCTGCTTTCGCAGGACTCGCAGGAACGATTCCAGGGTTGGCGTGGCCGAGCCCAGGATCAGCGGGATCTTTTCGAGTTCCGCGCGGTGCCGGGCGACTTCGACCGCGTGATAGCGAGGAGTGCTGTCCTGTTTGAAACTGGTTTCGTGTTCTTCATCGATGACGATCAGGCCCAGTTGCGGCGTCGGGGCAAACACGGCACTGCGGGCTCCCACCACAACCTGGACCGCGCCCGAGGCGATCTGTCGCCAGTGCCCATGGCGTTCGGCGTCGGTCAAATGGCTGTGGAGGACCGCGACCGATGCGAACCGACTATTGAATCGCCGGATCGTTTGCGGCGTCAGACTGATTTCGGGAACCAGGACGATCGCCTGCCGCCCGTAGCTGACCACTTCTTCGATCGCCTTGATATACACTTCCGTCTTGCCGCTGCCGGTGACTCCGTGCAGCAGCAGAGTGCGATGCTGACTCGACCGCACCACGCTCAGGATCGCGTCCACGGCACGGCGCTGATCGGGGTTCATGACGATGTCGCGGTGGACTTCGGGCGCTGCCATGACTGGGGCAGTCAGCAGCCGCGCACGCGATGCGACGATCAGTCCCTTGTCGCGCAGGCCGTGGATCGGCACGACGCCGCAATTCGCCGCTTCGGACAATTCATCGACGCGCAGTGGTCCCGGTGCCGCAGCCAGCACGTCGATCACGGCCCGCTGCTTGGCGGGAAGTTTCAAGTCGTTGAACATTGTCACGCGGTCGACCAGCCGCGGGATGAGGGTGGGGCTCAGCGCGAAGAACGTCACTTCGCGGGTCCCCGCTTTCGACTTCACGCCGGCGGGGACGATGCATTCCAAGACCTGCCCCCAACCGCACAAATAGCGATCCGCGATCCAGCGAGTCAGTTCGAGCATCCGCGCATCGATCAGCGGTTCACGGTCGAGAACGCTGGAGATCGCTTTCAATGTCTTGCCCGCTGGCAAGACCGTGGACAATCCGACACAGAATCCAATGGTCGGCTTGTTGCCGCGGCCGAACGGCGCTTCGATCCGTTGACCAGGGCCGATCATCTCGCGCAGTTCGTTGGGAACGAGATACTGAAAGACGGTGGTCAGAGGGCGGTTGAAGACGACGTCCGCGATCAACCGGTCTGCCGCTGCTGCCAACTCCCACGACTGCAGGTTGGCAGGCAGTTCGTCTTCGGTAAACAGATTCTGCTGGCGGGTATCGGACACGGTGATGCAAGAAATGGGACTGATGGGACGAATGGGACTGATGGGACGTATAGGACCGTTCGCAGCCCCTGACTTCTGACTCCTGAGAGCCTGTGAAAGAATCGAAGGAGAGTAGATTTGGTAAAAAATGGGGGGGCGTAAAATGAAGACCCCAAGCCGTTTCCCTTATTTTTTACCCCCCCATTTTTTACCAAATCTTCTTCAATTGATTCACACGCTCTGACCCCTCGCCCACATCACTTCGCGGCGCGTTTGGTGGCGATCAGGGCCAGCAGCGATTTGAACGGGTCGGCGAACTTGGCAAGTCCTTCGTCCATCAAAACTGTTTCGAGCTTGGCAAAATCGACCTTTTGATCGATTTCCGAAAGGACGGCCGTGGAAGGCAGCCGGTCGACTTTGCGTGTGAAGACCTTGCCGGGCATCTTCTGCACGGCGGCATTGGTCGCGGGGGGATTGGTCTGAATGTCCGAACCGGCCAGAGCGTCGACATACTTGTCGGGAGAATCAGCGGGATCCTTGGTCCCCGTGCTGGCGAAAATGAATTCCTGCTTCAGCGGCAGATTCTTGTCCGACCAGAACTGCTGGTTTTCCTGCCACAATCGCTGGGCGTTGACGATCCCCACCAGTCCCTGCGCCGCCGGGGAAAGTTCGGGGACATGCTTCTTGGTGTAGACGTCAATGCGACTGACAAAGATGCTGTAGACCGACTTGAAGTCTTGTAGTGACTTCCGCCGCTGGGCACCTCGCCAGATGGCGTCGCGTGCCGCCTGGTATTGTCGCTGCGTGAACAGCAGGGTGACATTAAGCGTCACGCCAGCGGCCGCCAATTCTTCCAGCGCGGCCAGGCCTCCCGGTGTCCCCGGAACCTTGATCATGCGATTGGCATTCCCGCGAGCCCACTGCATGCCCAGTTCGACATAGCGAGCCGCCTTTTGCGCGATCGAAAGAGTGCAATCGGCCGCTTCCAACAAGGGGTCCAGTTCGAAACTGACGTACCCGTCGTCCCCCTTGGTCCGGGCATGGACTTCGGCGAAGACTTCCTGAGCCTGCTTGACCAGCCGGTCTGTCATTTCCCAGGCGATGTCGACATCGGAGATTCCTTTTTCGACAAGCTGCAGGATTTGGGAATCGAACCGGCCGGTTTTCAGCAGGTCTGACACGATGATCGGATTCGACGTTGCCCCCGTGGCGCCAAACTTGCGGTTTTCGAGGACCAGGTCAGGATCGATGCTGTCGAGCCACAATTTCGTACCGGAATTGACGAGCGTTTCAAGGGGTGTGGGCATCTCAGGATCTCCGTAATCAAGGGGGTTGCCTTCGAGTGAGATTTCAACAGTAGATAAGTCTCTCCGACGACAATTGATCTGTCGAGAGCGCCGACAGACAATTGTTGTTCGATCGAGCCGACCCTTACGACGCAGGCCAACAGCAGTGCTGCCAAATTTGTCAGTACTTCACCCGGATTTGGGAGGGCGAGGCTCCCGCCGAGCCGCAATGTCGATCGGATGTCTAACGTTCCGTCGCGGCTCGGCGGGAGCCTCGCCCTCCCAAGGGGAACTCTTCTCAAAAATTGAGGGACGTCATCAACTCGACAATTCGCCAATCGAGCCAGAACGGATCGGGATCGATTCCCCGGCGGGCGAAGTAGCCGACGTGGCCTCCCCCGGCGGCGATGGCGAGGCGAACCTGCGGCGACCAGCGGTCAAGACTGGCGGTGAACATCTGCACCGGAACCATTGGATCGTCGCGCGAGGTAATCACCGTTGTTGGCAGTCGGATTTCCGGCATGAACTGCTCCGCGCTGCATCGATCGTAGTAGTCTTGGGCCGTCGAGAAGCCGCTGATGGGCGCCGTATACCAGTTGTCAAATTCCATCAAGCCTCGCGGCAGGAAATTCGTGGCGGGCATTGGTGCATCGGGGCGCAGCTTGTGACGTTGCTTGAGGTCCGCCACGAGCTTGGCGACAAAATGCCTGTCATACCATCGGGTGACTTTTCCGCGCAGCGTTCCGACACTGCGAGCCAGATCAATCGGGGGATTCACTACGATGGCCTGCATCAACTCGGGGGGAGTCCGTTCGGGTGCCTCGCCCAGGTATTTCAACAGGATATTGCCACTGAGTGACACACCAAGCAGATTGAGAAACGGCTGGTGCGCGTTGGGGTCATGTTCCTCGGCCATCGGCGCGGTTGAGTCAGATCGACACCACGTCAGTACGCTGTTGACGACCCGATGCAAATCCTGTGAGCATCCCGCATGATAGGGGAGACGCGCCAGGCCAGCACCGGCTCCGCAACCCCGCATGTCCCAGCGGAAAACGCGTATTCCAACCTGATTCAGTTTTGTTGCCAGCCGCACCAGCAGGGGGCTTTGGTGGCTTCCAACCAAGCCATGCATCAACAGGGCCGCTCGATCGCCGGGTTGCCAGCCCACCGGACAATCGTCGTGGACCACAACGACATCCCCATCGTCGAAAGTGATTTTGCGAGGAACAGCGCTGTATTGAGGGAGTCGGCCATGCCAGCAACTTGCCGCCAGCGTCTGCTGATGTGCACCACGCAGCCACCACGGCGGAAGAAAGGGGTGCAGATCCAAGTATCGGTTCATCGCAGGTCGACAACTGTTCAATCGAGTGTGACGGTTTTCATTCGGTAGTCGACATGCAGCACTCGCTGCTCAAGGAGTCCAGTTCCGAGCAGCGGAAATCGATCATGATGATGCCGCACCAATGTGGAACGCAGCGTCATGTCCAATGCGCAATACAAATGACCTTCGGTCCGGAAACGCATTTTTAGCCGCCATTGCGGCGTCGATAAACGTATCTCCCAGGAAATAGGCCTTTGATGTGGGTTCAATCGCAACAAATCTGTCGCGATGCTTGGCTTCCAATTGATCCTTCAATTCGATCTCGTAAACCTGCTTGGCGTCCTTGGAAATTGACATTTTGCCAGTCCTCGCAACATGAAATTGAATCCGCCGGATTGTAAGGTTTCTTCCGGATCCAAACAAACTCGGTTTGCGCGAGCCGACTCCGTCGTCGCCGCTCCGGGTTAAACGATTCGATGTTACTCGTCTGCTTCCGCAGTTGGAGCGAAGCCTCGGCGAAGCGTGTTTTCGGTGACGTTGATCGGGATCAAGAAATGTTTCAGGTAGTCGGGGCCGCCGGCTTTGCTGCCGATGCCGCTCATTTTGAATCCGCCGAAGGGTTGGCGTCCGACGAGGGCACCGGTGATCGGGCGGTTCAGGTACAGGTTGCCGACCGCGAACTCGGCCCGGACTCGTTTCAGATTTGCGGGGCTGCGACTGTAGCAGCCGCCAGTCAGGGCATAGTCAGTGCCGTTGGCGATGGCCAGGGCTTCGCTGAAGTCGCGGGCCTGGAAGACGACCAGTACGGGGCCGAAGATTTCTTGCTGGGCAAGCACGGCGTCGGGTTCGACATTGGTGAAGATATGGGGGCCGATGAAGTAGCCTTCGGCTGCCAGTTTTGGATCGACGGTGCCATACTCCAGGCGGCATTCCTGAATCGTTTCCGCCTGTTCGATGTAGCGCAGGATCCGTGTGGCAGATTCCTCGTCGATGACCGGACCGATATCGGACGACGGCAACTCGGCTGGACCAACCTTGAGCGACTTGGTGGCATCGATCAGACGTGTCAGGAATTCGTTGTAGGCGTCGGCGAGCACAATGACTCGAGAGCATGCCGAGCACTTCTGGCCCGAGTAACCGAAGGCGCTCTGGATCACGCCAACCACTGCCTCGTCCAAGTCGGCATCGCTGTCCACGATGATGGCGTTCTTGCCCCCCATTTCCGCGATGACATGCTTCACACTGACCTGCGAGCGATGAATGGCCGCGGCCTGTTCATTGATCGTCAAGCCGACCTGACGCGAGCCCGTGAAGGCGATCACGTCCACATCCGGGCTGCCGACCAGCAGCGGACCGACTTCTTCGCCGATCCCTGGCAGAAAGTTGACAACGCCGTCGGGAATGCCGGCGGCCAGGATCACTTCCATGAACTTGGCACCGACGACCGACGACTGCTCGGCCGGTTTCATGATCACGGTGTTGCCAGAGACCAGGGCCGCTGCTGTCATGCCGGCCAGGATGGCCAGCGGGAAGTTCCAGGGTGCGATGACCGCCACCACGCCGCGCGGGCGGTAGAAGTAGCGGTTCTCTTCACCCGGCAGGTCGAAGCGCAACGGGTCGTCCAATTGCCGCATCTGCAGGGCATAGTAGATGCAGAAGTCGATCGCTTCACAGACGTCGGCGTCCGCTTCCGCCCACGGTTTGCCGCATTCATAGACCTGCCACGCGGCCAGTTCGAAACGACGTTCCCGCAATTCGCGGGCGATCAGTTCCAGGTATTCGGCACGGTACTGAACTTCAGTTTTCGACCATTGCGGGAAGGCCCGGCGAGCCGCCTCGATCGCGGCTTCGACGTCGTCCGTCGTCGCCGAGGCGATCCGGCCGATGACTTGTTCCTTGTGCGACGGATTGTGAGTGACCATCAGCGGCCGGGCATGAATCGACTTGCCGCCGATCACAATCGCATAGTCTTCGCCCAGTTCGTCGTGGACCTTGTCGAGGGCATCCAGCATCGCCTCGCGCACTTCTTCGCGGCTGAAGTCGGCAACGGGTTCGTTCAGGAATTCGGGCACGGCGGGCTTCTTCCGGGCGGGGATTTTCACAGCCACATCGGTTGGTTTCATCAGCAGGTCCTCGATCTTGACGTTGTCGTCGTAGCTGTGTCGCAGGAATGAATCGTTGGAGGTGTTCTCCAGCAACCGCCGGACCAGGTAGGCCATGCCCGACATCAGTTGTCCGAAGGGGGTATAGATGCGGACACGATGCCCCATCTCACTGAAGGCTCGCGCCTGTTCCTCGGCCATGCCATACAGCATCTGCAACTCGAAGGACCCGTCGGGAACCTTGAGTTGTTTCGCACAGGCCAGCGCATGCGACAGGCTGCGCAGATTGTGGCTGCCGAAGGCGGGTCGCAGCAGGGTGTGGTTCTGCAGCAGTTGCAGCGTCAGCCGTTCATAGCTGTCGTCCGACTGCCACTTCTGTTCGAACACGGGAACGGGCCAGTTGCGGCCGGCGGACACGACCGTTTCGTAATCCCAATAGGCTCCCTTGACCAACCGCACCCAGACCGCGGTCCCTCGTTCTTTGGACCACTCCAGCAGCCTGGCGAGATCGCGTTCGGAATCCGGCAGGTACGTCTGAATGACGATGCCAACATCCCCCCAGTCCCGGAATTCGTCCTCCATCAGCGTCTGCTTGAAGATTTCGAGGGTCAGATCCTTGTACGAATACTGTTCCATGTCGACGTGGACATAGGCATGTTGCTCGCGCGCCTTGCGCAGCAGCGGTCGCAGACGCGTCTTGACGGCGTCGGCTGTTCCCTTGGCATCCGCCGGTCGGAAATGGCTGACGAGGGCCGAGAGCTTGATCGACACATTCACTCGCGGCAACCGTCCGTCGTGCCCACTGTCCAGACGGTGATGCTCGGGCCATTTGTTGACGATGGGGGCCAGCCCGTCGATCAGGTCGAGGTACGATTTCTGATAAGCTTCGGCTTCGGACTCGCTGATGACCGCTTCACCCAGCAGGTCGAGCGTAAAGGCAAACCCCTGCTTGCGGAGCGTGGTGACTGCGGCCAGCACTTCGTTCACGTTCGATCCGGCAATGAACCGGCGAGCCATCCGCGTCGCGTTGGCTCGCGCGTTGTAAGCCAGAGCGCGGGAGAGGACGGATTCGGGGGAAAGATGTTCCACACCGAATCGAACCATCTCCACGGCCCACGGCAAGTGTTCCCGCGCCTCTTGAAAATACTCCTGCAGGTGCCGGGTGACGTCCTTGTGCGTTTTCAGTCGCGGCAAAACGTCAACGAACCGAAACATCTGCACCTTGAGCGATTCATCAGCCATCGCCGCTCCGAGTATTCGCTCATCCCACCAGCGTCGTTCGAAAATGGACGGCTTGCGGCGGGAGAGATGTTCCCAGACAAACCGCCCGATCTGCTGGGTTTCGGCTTCGGCGGTCTCTGCTGTAACCGCAGAATCAGCAATCGGTTCGGGTGCAGTTCCGCCCGTGGCAGTGGAGAGAGATTTTCGAGTCGACTTCTTGGCCAAGTTCGCGTCCGTGCTGTCGAGATTCAAAATGGTGGTCGAGTGAGAGCATTGATTCTACGCGGGCAGGAGCGATGTGGATAGTCGTGGGGCGAAGCGCAGCGTAAGATGGTTTCTCTCTTTCCTTCGTGTTTCAATTCTTCCTTTGTCGATCGACACGTCTACAACCATGGGAGGCTTTGCCATGTGGCGCTCACGTCATCGCGGTTTTACGCTCATTGAATTGCTGGTGGTGATTGCCATCATCGCGGTTCTGATTGCCCTGCTTCTTCCCGCGGTCCAGCAGGCGCGCGAAGCGGCCCGGCGAACGCAGTGCAAGAATCAAATGAAGCAGTGGGGGTTGGCGATGCACAACTACCACGACACCAGCAACTGCCTGCCGTTCGCGGCCACAGCGAATCCCCGTCATACATTTGTGGTGAGTCTGTGGCCGTTTCTGGACCAGGTCCCTCTGTACAACCAGTACAATTTCTCGCTGGGATTCTGGCAGCCTCCCAATTGCGTCCAGAATTCCATGTCGGGCGTGATTGCCACCCAGTTGCCCATCTATTACTGCCCGAGTGACCGGAGCGGAGTTTGGCAGGGTGACAGCTACTGGCGGGCGCGCGGCGAGTACGTCGTGTGCTGGGGAAATGTCACACGACCGCAGGTTGCCGCACCAGCGAATCGCGCACCGTTCAGCTATTTCAATGACAACTCGGCCACACCCCGTTCCACCCGGTTTGCCGATTTCCTGGATGGCACGTCCAACACGCTTCTGATGTCCGAGATCCTGATGACGAGATTCGATGCTGCCAATCCCTGGGATGTTCGCGGAGATTTTCTGAATGACGATCCGACCTTCGTGGCATTTCAGTTCATGACCCTGCTGACGCCGAACACCAGGAGTCCCGACATCAATAACAACTGTGGATCCACAAACACGGATCCCATGATGCCGTGTGCCGGGGGTGGAAACCAGATGGCCGCCGCGCGCAGCCGGCATATCGGCGGCGTCCACGTGCTGCTGGGCGATGGATCCATTCGGTTTGTCAGCAACAACATCGACCTGACAACCTGGCAGGGGATGGGGACGATCGACGGTGGCGAAGTCGTCAGCAATTTTTAGGCAGCCCGCACGAGTTGGACTATCCGTCCTACAGCCGAATCTGTTGGAGTTCAGGCGAATCTGTTGGAGTTCAGGCGAATCTGTTGGAGTTCAGGCTTTAGCCTGTTCCGGAACAGGCTAAAGCCTGAACTCCAACGCGGCAAATTCCATTCTCCAAGGGTCTTAATCCATGCGGAAGTTTCGATTGCGGATCGGTCTGGTTCTGACTGTCCTCACAGCTTCAATCGGGTGCGGACGTGTCGAGGGTCCTCAAACCGCAGTCGTTTCCGGGAACGTGACCCTGGACGGAACTCCCGTTGCAGACGGGGCGATTAGTTTTGTTCCCATCGATGGAAAAGGTGCTCCGTCGGGGGCAAAGATTGCCAACGGAACCTACACGGCGGATGTGCCACTTGGGGAAAAGCGAGTCGAGATTCGAGCGCCCAAAGTCGTCGGTCAGAAGGACGCTTACCAGGGGGATCCGAACAGCCCCAAGATCGATCTCATCGAAGAACGGATTCCAGCGCGCTACAACGCCCAGAGTGAATTGAGGACGAACGTTTATGCCACGAATCCGCCGTCGGATTTTGTAATGGAAACGCCTGCAAAATAGGAGTCGGGAAAGCCGTCTTCACGGATTTTGCCTGGCAGGATAAATTCCCCGCAATCCAGTGAATGTTCCAGGGAAGGAACCCGACCATGCGCATCGCCCTGTTTGAAGATCACGCAGCCATAGACTTTGCTCCGATTGCCCTGCTGCGACCCGTGTTCGAATTGTTGTGCGGACACTTTGGGGCGCGCGAGCGAGCTTTGGAGTTTCTGCCCGTGCAAGATTGGGCTGCCTTCCTTCGCAGTGAACTGGCGGATGTCTACCGCGAAGAACATCCCGGATGCCACGTGAACAGCATCGACTGGCTGCGGGGCGGCCCCACGCTGTTGATCAACGGACGCTGGCTGGCCGATCCGAATCACCTTTCGAAAATCCTTCCCGATTCTGTGGGAATCGTTGATGGAACCGTGGTGTACTTGACCTTGGACCCGCTGGAAGTCCCCCTGCTGACTGGAGACAACTGGGACGAAGAACTGCCGCAGATCGCTCGGAACCGGTGTCGAGTGGCCGCGCCCGGAAGACTGGCGCGCTACCCGTGGGATCTGGTGCATCACAACCCGGACCAATTGCGAGCCGACTTCGCCGCCCGTGATTTCGGTCTTTCACAGGCGGACGAGCAGGGGCCGCACGTGGCCGTGCTTGGCCCGGCAACCAACGTGTTTGTTGATCCGACCGCCTGCATCGACCCGTTTGTCGTCATCGACGCCCGCAAGGGGCCCGTGTCGATCGAAGCGGGTGCGATGATCCAGGCGTTCACCCGACTGGAAGGCCCCTGCCATGTGGGTGCGAAGTCACAACTGTTCCGCGCCAATGTCCGTGAAGGAACGACCATCGGACCCGTCTGCCGAGTGGGGGGTGAGATCGAAGGGGCGATTCTGCACGGCTTCGTGAACAAGTATCACGACGGATTCCTGGGACACAGCTACGTTTGCCCCTGGGTGAATCTGGGCGCTTTGTCGACGAACAGTGATCTAAAGAACGATTATTCCACCGTTCGAGTGCCTCTCTCTGGACATCCGATCGAATCGGGCGAGATGAAAGTCGGCTGCTTCATTGGCGATCACACGAAAACCGCGATTGGCAGCCTGTTCAACACCGGATCGTCCGTCGGAATCATGTGCCTGATCCTTCCCGACGGCGAATTGCTGCCAAAGCATGTTCCGTCGTTCTCACGCATCTGGCATGGCGAGTTGATTGAAGGTTTCCCCCTGGAAAAAGGCCTGGCAACAGCACGCGCCGCCATGCAGCGCCGCGACAAGATCCTTTCCACTGCTCAGGAAACGCTGCTGCGAAAAGTTCATTCCATGACGCATTTAGAACGCGAACGAGCCTTCGAGCGGCGCACCGAAAAGATGGATGTAGTGCAAAGTGAGAAGTGCAAAGTGTAAAGTGCAAAATGAAAGAGTGTCGCATCTGCATTTCATTTTGCACTTTGCACTTCTCACTTTGCACTACTTTCGCCTTCCAGTTGCTGCTCGTCATCCAGGCGTGGCCAGGCGAGTGTAAATCGTGATCCGTTGCCCAGCCGGCTCTCTACGGTGATCTCGCCGCCGTGTTCGCGAATGATCTTTTGGCTGACTGCCAGGCCCAACCCGGTGCCACGCGCCCCCTTCGTTGATTCAAAAACGTGGAAGATCTTGGCCATCTGATCTTCGGGGACGCCCGGACCATTGTCGGAAACCGCCACCCACATCATGTCCGTTTCGGGATGATGTCCAGTCTCGACGAGTACCAATGGCTTGTCGGATCCTTCCACCGCATCGATCGCATTCGTGACGATGTTCAGCACCGCGCGGTGAATCCCCTCGGAATCGAACGTGCTAATCGGCAATGTGGGGTGGGGCCGGTATTGCAGGTCCACGGCACATTCGGCGGCGCGAGACTGCATCAACTCGATCACGTCGGCAACCGTGTCATTCAAATTCGCCCGCTCGTGAGCCGGCTGGCGCTCCTTGCTGAATGTCAGCATGTCCATGACGAGGTTGTAGATCTTGTTCTGGTTCTTTTCGACGACGTGCCAGCCTTTGCGGACCATGTCCTCGTTGTGGTCGTTCAGCCCCATGTCGATCAGGTAACTCCCCCCGCGGATCCCCTGCAGAATATTCTTGATGTGATGGCTGAGCGTGGCGATGGTCTGGCCCATGGCGGCCAGACGCTCGGCCTTGACGATCGCCTGCTGGTATCGGTAGTTCTCGACGGCCAGCGCCGCCTGGCGGCCGATCGCGATCAGCATCCGCAACTGATCTTCGCGAAACCCCGCCGGCTTTCCTGCCGACAGCAGGCGATCGGCAGGGGTGGTGATATCGACGTAAATCACTCCCATCAGCTCGTGCCGCCCCTGCATGGGAACGCACATCGCCTCCCGGATTCCGGCCTGCAGGATGCTTCGGCCGCCATCGAACCGGCTGTCGTGCTGAGCGTCGGCCGTGCGCACGCCCTGGTTGTTCTTAAACACGTAATCGACAATTGTCCGGGAAACGGGCATCCGCGAGTCCTGATCGATGCCGCGGTGCTGGCTGATCGCCTGCGGCCGGATTTCGCCGGTCAGCGGGTCGGTCAACAGCACGCATCCGCGATCGGCACCGATGGCTTCGATCGTCAGATCCAGGATCCGCTGCAGCAGTTGATCCATCGAGACTGTCGGCCGTGCCACCTCTTCGGTAATGCGATACAGAACAACGAGATTCGACGGGGAATGGCTGTCCTCGTCGGTCACAACGGTGACCGGGGCCACGGGGGCCTCCGGGCCGATGCGACTGATGATGCTGGACCGATCGGCGGGATCGTGCCGCTGCAACAGTTGCACTCGTTCGGCAATGGCGTGCGTCTGATCTTCGTGTTCCGCATCGCTGAACAGAAGTACGGTGCGTCCGAGCTGGATCTGGTCCCCGTCGGCCAGTGTGCACGATGTGACAGGCTTGCCGTTGACGAACGTTCCGTTCGAACTGTCGCGATCCGTCAATGCAAAGGATTCGTCGGCAAATTGAATGGAAGCATGCACGCGCGAGACTTCCGTGTCGTGCAGCCGCACCTCATTTTGGACACCTCGGCCCATCGAGACCGGACGGCCGCCCAACTCAAAGCGAGCACCCTGTTCTACGCCCTGAACGACGAGTAACGATGCCCGCTTCACAACGACCGCCCTTGAGAATGTGCCCGCGACGAGCGATTTCTATCCAAACCATTTCAGTTCCCGGAACTCGTCCGAGTGATCGAGGAACTGCTGGAATCGCGCCCCGCTGCGTAATCTTTGGGTTGGAGTTCAGGCTTCAGCCTGAGATTCCCGCCTAAAGGCGGAACTCCAACCGTAGCTGAATTCGCAAG
>Ga0206999_10207_pt2 | contig 13965 bp, 8 predicted proteins | sample Alteio_BWMinCont_92_FD_153482 | JGI IMG/M metagenome (GOLD analysis project Ga0206999, IMG submission 153482) | Enriched cells from forest soil in Barre Woods Harvard Forest LTER site, Petersham, Massachusetts, United States -... | ecosystem: Environmental > Terrestrial > Soil > Temperate forest >...
GGGTTTCGACATGAGTGTCAGGGTGTGAGCGATGATCGAATCTGAGACCAGGCTGAGAAACGGTGTCTGCTCAAGCTGCGAGGCGAGCCCTTGTCGTAGGGTGCCGTCAAAAACAGGATCACCGGTCGTGTTTGTGAAATCGGCGAGCACGATCGTGTCCCTGTCGGTCAGCGGCCTGCTTTGAAGTGAGCGGTAATAAAATCCGCCCGCTGCCAACAAGGCGAGGAGCACGACGGCAACAACAATCTTCCACAGCTTTGCCATTCGAGCCGTTTTGGCCTTCCGAATTTTTTCTGGAATCTGCGCGTTGCCCAATGTGTCGGTATAAAGACTGAACGTGTGAATACGCGTACCGTGCTTGACTTCGCACTCTCCGAGATCGTGTAAACATCGCCGCCAGCGTGGGTAGTGTTCCAAGTCATCCGCCACGCGTTTCGACAACAAAATGTGACCGGCATCGCCACAATCCATCACTCGTTGAGCGATGTTGATCCCAGCTCCGGCGATGTTCGATTGCGCGTTAAGATCAGTGACTTCATTGACTGGCCCGCTGTGAATTCCCATGCGCACGCGGAGCTCCGGACGATCTTTTAGCGCGTGGGCAATTTCAATTGCGCATAACACCGACGCTTCCGGGTTGGTGCGAAAAACGAGTGCTACACCATCACCGGTTGGTAACCGAAGAAGTTTGCCTTCAGCTTCGGCACTGCGGAACTGTTCGGCGCCGCCAACAATTTCTTTTAACTTTTGAATTTGCTCACTTTGCTCAGTGATGAGCAACTTCGAGTAACCGACGATGTCGATGAACAACACGTGCCCGATCTCGAACTTTACGTCTAAGGAATTCTCGGACGGCATCTGATTTACTTCGTCGGCTCCTGAACAAGCTTTTGAAACCGCGGATCTTTGCGTAGCGGGTCCCAAAATGGGTCGAGTTTGAGATTTGCAATCGTTAGGCCGGCCGGGACTTCGAGAAGGTGCGGTAATGCGGCAATGGCGGCATCGTGATCGCCGAAGCGCGCTTGAATCTGCGCCAGCGTAGTCAATGCCCACGGCTTGTTCACCGCATCTGTGTCGTAGTCTGTAACAGACCGCTGCGCTTGCTCCAAAGCTTTTGCCTTTTCTCCAAGCCCGGCATAAGCAAGTGCAAGCGTATTCGGTGTACCGGTCGCATCGGGCGGAACGGATCCATCAGGTTTCGGTTGGATCGCTTCGATAGCGCGAGAGAAACTTCGACGCGCATCCGCATCGCGGCCTGTCCATTGTTGACAAAAACCAAGCTGAACCAGAGCGAGCTCAGTGACAGAGTCGAGCGGCTGTCCAGGTGGAACCGAGCTTAGCTTTCGCTCGATCACGCTAATCGCTTGATCGAAGTGACGCTCGTAAATCGCCTGGTTGATCCGGGCAGAGACGACAAAATCATCCGTCGTGTCCGACGGAATCCGCGCGAGTTCCCGTGCGGCTTCATTCAACCGGCCTTCGCTTTGAAAAGTCACCGCTTTGCTTGCGCGCGTCGAGGCCGAATCCGGTGAGATCTCAAGCGCGCGGTCCATGGCGGCGCGCGCGTCGTCAAAGCGCCGCAAATACGTGTAGAATTCGCCGCCGATACTGCCGAGCAGTTGGAAGTCCCGCGGATCCAGCTCGAGTGCTTTCTTAAAGGTCGCCTCGGCGTCCTGCCAAAGACCGAGGCGGCGTTGAACGAATGCAAGGTTCTGCAACAGGTAGGAATTATTCGGCAATCGTATTTGCGCCTGCTTGTAAGCGGTAACTGCGCCTGCAAAGTCGCGTAAAACCCGGTAGCGGTATGCACCTTGCGCGATCCACGATTCCCCAGCTTCAGGTGCGAGCGCAATGGCACGATCAGCCGCCTCCTTCACCGCCCCCGCGGTGTTCGTGTTTAAATCAACCGCGTTGAAGTAAAGAAAGCTGCGAAGGACGGCGAGTCGCGCCCAGGCGAACGCGAAATTTGGATCAAGCTGGACCGCTTCAAGGTAATCGCGCGCAGCCTGTTGATAGGCTTCGTAACCGTATTGCTTGTGCTCGATCGACAGTCCGCGCAGGTAAGCGTCGTACGCCGCGGTGTTTTGCGTCGGCTTATCGGTCACAGCCTTCTGCTCGGTGCCGGAGAGCTTGGCGTTGAGCTGGTCGGCGATGGCACTGGCTACTTCGCCTTCCACGCCGAAGACGTCATCGAGTTTACGATTGTAGCTTTCGGCCCAGAGATGTTCGTCGGTCGCGGCACGAATGAGCTGCACGTTGACGTGCACAGCATTGGCAATTTTCTGCACACTGCCTTCGAGTAGATTCGCAACGCCCAATTGCTTACCGACGTCACGCAAGTTGTCGGGCGAACTTTTGTATTTTTGCGTCGAACTGCGCGAAATGACCTTGAGCGAAGCGATCTTCGACAACCGCGTCAGGATCTCGTCCTGAATTCCTTCCGCAAAATAAGCATTCGATTTATCGTCGCTCAGATTATCGAATGGAAGGACAGCAATGCTTTTGGCCGCAATTTCCACGGCTGGACCAGCGGATCCTGTAGCCGCCTCGCTCTGTCGAGGCGTGACTGCGGACTTTGAACGCAGCAGCTGAAACACCAATAACCCGGCAGCGATTACGGCCACCACAATCGTCAGGCCAACAATCCTTCGTCCGGTATGGCGCGTCTTTGACTGCTCATGCGCCACTTCCGATTCGCGCTTGATTCCTTCGGGCGTGATTTCAAAGGCCCAGGACAGAATCAGCGCTACAGGAAAACCTAAAATGAGCAGTAACACTACAAGTCGCACGGCCCAATTCGGGATCTCGAAAAATGGAAAGACCTGCGTCGCGATCTGAATCAGCAGCCAGGAGACAACGGCGTAGGCGACTGCCACCTTGTAAACGTTGCGCCGCTTCAGCTCGGCGAAGAAGTTGCCTGGGTTCATCCTTTTCTACTTGGGCGGTTCCTTTGGGGCGAGCGAATCGACGATTTTCTCGAAGCGCGGATCGCCGCGAAGCGGGTCCCAGAAAGGCATCAGTTTTAGTGCACCGTAACTCAACGCCTGCGACGCGGCGGGAGCACGCAGTCCAGTTTCCAGTTGCTGCAATGCTAGGTCCTTCTCGCCGGCCAACGCTGCCGTGATCGCGAAGTATTGAAGGACGAGACTGCCGTTGCTGACATCTTTTTCCATTGGCGTAAGCGCAATCGCCCGACGACCTTCTTCCAAGGCCAGGTCTTTGCGCCCCAGAGCAGCGTCGATCATGGCGAGGACGCAAAGCGACGGTCCGTAGTCTGGCTGCGCCTGCACGATTTTTTCCTGCTGCGTGCGAGCCGCTTCAAAAGCAGCGTGCGCTCGTGCCTCATCTTTGGTCATCTGCGCCAGCAACCCTTCGCCAAAGCTGTGACTCAGCAAAATTGCGCCTTCGCCCCAAGAGGGATTGTCGCCCAGCGCGACGAGAGCGCGTTCGGCCGCAGCCGCATCGCGTTCAGCCAGCGCACACTGGAACCAGATGTCCGCTCCGGGAGCAATGGCACTTGGCCCTTGCGCGAGAATTGAGTCAATCGTCTGGTGGAGCGGCCGAGTGTCAGCTTTACAGTAGAGATAAAATTGTGCTCGCGCGGTGCGCGTTTCGACGTTGTCGGGCACGATGGTTAGCGCCCGATCCAGCGAAGCGATCGCCTCGGCATAACGCCCCAAGTATTGATAACTAAGCGCAATCTGTTGCAGAGTATAAAGGTTGCGCGGGTCAAGCTCGGCAGCGCGCTGCAGGTTGCGTAACCCTTCCTCCTGTTGGCCGCGGCGGCGCAAAATGTAGCCGGTCAGTTCGAAGATACGCGGATCATTCGGTAAAACTCGTCGCGCGCGCTCCAACTCGGCCAATGCGCCGGCATAGTCGCGCCGCCCATAATAAAGATATTGCGCGCGCGCCAAATGCGTTTCGCCGGCATCCGGCCGCAGTCGTGTCGCGGCTTGGAGAGCAGCTTCAGCCAGCGCGAGCCGGGCCGGAGTATGGTCAAGGCCGGACACTGCGTAGAGAAATTCGTGGGCCCGGGCCAGTTGGCAGTAAGCGTCAAAAAATGAGGGGTCGCGCTTCACCGCCTCATCCAGGAGCTCGATTGCCTTCCGCACGTCTGGGTCGCCCGTCACGCTGAAACCTGCCGTGAGGAGAAGTGACTTCGCCCGGCTGTAAAGGTCGAAAGCCGCCAGGTCAGTAGTGGGCGGCTGCTCGATCGCTTTCTTCTCGTTAGGCGAGAGCTTCGCTTGCAACTGGTCGGCAATGGCCTTGGCAATCTCGCTTTGAATGGCGAAAACATCCGCGAGATCGCGATCGTAGGTCTGGGCCCACAGATGCGCATCATTGCGGGCGTCGATTAACTGCGCATTCACGCGAATCTTGTTAGCGGCACGTTGGACGCTGCCTTCCACCACATGCGCGACCCCTAACTCCTCGCCAATCTTGCGGAGATTACGTGCAAGTCCGCTCTTATATTGCATCACCGAGGTGCGGCTGATGACTTTCAGGTCCGCAATCTTTGCCAGGTCGGTTAGAATCTCATCCTGCACACCGTCAGTGAAGTAGGCATTCTCTTTGTCGCTGCTCAAGTTTTCAAACGGCAGCACGGCGATCGATTTTGCGTTAATGACAGACCTTGACTCGTTAGGCGCGGCGCTGGACACAAGCGCAGCCTCGCGTCTGGGCGTGAGCACGAACTTGTCGAACGCAAAATAGCCAAGCGCCAAAACCAGCACCACGATGATCATGCGGTCCATCCGCCGCCCGGTCTTTGGGGTGATCGATTGCTCGGGCGCCACATCGTCCTCGCGCTTCAGGCCCTGCGGCGTTAATTCGAAAACCCAGCTAAAGATCACCGCGGGGATAAAGCCGAGCGCGAGAGTCACAATCAAGCCGCGCAGCGCCCAACTCGGAACGTCAAACGCCGGTAGCAGAGTGCTCGCAACTTGAGTCAGCAGCCATGCGCCGACGAGATAGAGTCCCGCCATGCGGATGACGTTGCGCCGCTTAAGCTCCCCGAAGAAACTCTCCGGATTCATAGTTCTGGTTTTGCCATAGGCTTCAAATCTATGAGCTAGGAGAAGACCGCTGAATGGCGAGGAGGACACGAGCCTTTCCGTCAGACTCGTCAGCTTTGATTTGTTTTAGAGTAATTCGTGTGTTTGGTGGGCACATCTTAATCGAGGAAACCAGAATGTCACGACCAACAACCGAATCGAAACATCTGCTCTCACATACCATCGCTGAGTGGGCTTGCGGACTGAAATACGAAGACCTTTCGCCGGAGGCCATCCAGGCAGCGAAACTATTTTGGTTCGACTCCATCGGGTGCGCCCTCGGAGGGAGCCAACAGGAAGACGCCAAAATTTTACTGAAGCATCATCGCGCGATGGCAGGTGAAAAGGCGAGTTCCAGAGATTCCTCGACTAAGAAGCCTGCCCTGAGCGAAGCCGAAGGGCTCGGAATGACAAAGGAACACGGCCGCGCGGACGGTCAGGGCGACGGCAAAGCGACTGCATTTGTTTCCGGTTTTAAAACGAATCCGGTCGATGCCGCGTTTTTGAACGGCCACATGATCCGGGCCATGGATTACAACGACATCTACTGGAAGGCCGATCCATGCCACCCAAGCGACCTCATCGCGGCCCCTCTCGCGCTCTGTGAAAGCGAAGGTCTGAGTGGAAAAGATTTAATTCTCGCGACGATCATTGCCTACGAAATCGAAATGCGCCTTTGCGAAATCGGGCGTCCCGGGGTGCGTGAATACGGCTGGCATCATGCGACTCTAAGCGCCTTTGCTGCGCCAATCGCGGCGGGACGCGTATTGAATCTCACGCCGAACCAAATGGTGTCTGCTATTGGGATCAGCGCATCACGAACATTTTGCCCGGGCGCAGTCACTGCCGGCAAGCTAACCAACATGAAAAACACGGTTGATCCGTGGGCTGGCCGCATGGGAGCAGAAAGTGCGCTTCTTGCTCGAGAAGGATTCTCCGGTCCCGAGCATATCATCGATGGGAAGGAAGGTTTGTTCGCCGTGTTCGGTCACGTGCAATACAAGGGACAGCCCGCATCATTCGACGCCGAGGGCTTGGTCGCGGACCTTCCGGTGTCGCCGAAATCGCACTATCGAATCCTCGATTGCGGGATGAAGAGTTTCCCCATCGAAGCGCTGAGTCATGCTCCCCTCACAGCAATGATGAAGACCGTAAAAGACAACAAGATCAAGGCCGACGAGGTGAAGGAAATTAAAGTCGAAGTGATCGCGCGTGCCGCTGATATTCTTGGTGACCCACACAAGTATCGACCTACCTCGAAGGAAACCGCGGATCATTCGCTGCCCTATTGCATGGCAGTCGGGCTGGTGGACGGAATGGTAACACCGCTGCAGTTCCGCGAAGAACGGATCCGCGATCAGTCGCTGATTCCAATCATGGACAAAATAAAAGTTGTCGCGAACGAAGAGTTCGAAGCGCTCTTTCCCAAGTTTCAGCCAAGCCGCGTGACCATCACAACCAACGACGGCAAATCGCATTCAACTCGTGTCGATGTGCCCAAAGGTGATCCGCGGGATCCAATGACGGAGGAAGAAATCGCGGTGAAATTCACCGCGCTCGGCGGTGATGTCATCGGCAAAGATCAATGTGAGAAATTACGCCACTCCATCATGAACCTCGGTAGCGCGAAAACAGTCGATGAACTGTTAGAACTGACGATTGCGCGTTGAATAACACACGCACCTGTAGCCACCGGCCTGTGGCCGGTCCCACGTCGCGCTACTGTTCACAATAACGAGACGGCCCACAGGGCCGTGGCTACAGCGGCTACACTTTTATTTAAAGTGCTGTACAGATTTCCCGTGAAGCGTGATTTCGGGCAACGACCACCACGGCTGGAGCGGGTGTTCGCAACAAGCCCTCTGTATTTTGTCACCTTCTGCACGCATGAAAGACGGCGCTTTTTAGCAAGCCACGACGTTCACACTGCATTCGTTCTTTTTGCCAAGCGCGCAGAGTCCCACTTCAACGTCGCTGTAGGTCGCTATGTAATTATGCCTAACCACGTTCACTTGTTTCTTCGCGGATCGCACAAGTTCAGATTGGGTGCATGGATCGGCGCGCTAAAACAAGCGCTGGCAAAGGCCGCGGTGTTGTCCCGAGCACAAGGGCAGATGTGGGAGGAAGGATTTTTTGATCACGTTTTGCGCAACAACGAGAGCTACTCGCAAAAGTGGAATTACGTTCGTGAAAATCCGGTCCGGGCAGGATTAGTCAAAACAGCAGCAGACTGGCCTTACCAGGGAGAGATCATTTACATCGATCGCGCCTGATCTCCTGTAGCCACCGGCCTGTGGCCGGTTAAGGGCACGGTACCAAAAACGGCCCACAGGGCCGTGGCTACAGGCTCAACGGTCGCTTTCTGGAGAATCTAAACCGTTCCGCTCCCCTCGCCTGCGCCAAACTGGATTCCCTGCGCCAGCGGCAATTCACTCGAAAAATTCACCGTATTCGTCTGGCGACGCATGTAGCTCTTCCAGCAATCACTCCCGCTTTCGCGGCCGCCGCCGGTATTTTTTTCGCCGCCGAACGCGCCGCCGATTTCCGCGCCACTTGTACCAGTGTTCACATTCGCGATTCCGCAATCGCTTCCGACCGCGCTCACGAATCTCTCTGCTTCGCGCACGTCATTTGTGAAGATCGATGAGGTCAATCCCTGTGGCACGCCGTTCTGAATCGCGATCGCTTCGTCGAAATCGCGATACGTCAGCAAGTAAAGCAGGGGACCAAAGGTTTCGTGCTTCACGATCTCGAAATCCGGTTTTGCCGTTGCAAGGCACGGTTTCATGTAACAACCGCCGGGTACGGTGAGTCGATCCCCGCCGTACAGGACTTCGCCGCCTTCATCTTTTAGTCGTTGGATCGAATGCTGAACGAGATCGACTGAGCCTTTGTCGATGAGCGGTCCCATCACGGTCTTGCGATCGAGCGGATTTCCAATTGGCAGACTCTTGTAAGCGGCAAGCAGCTTATTGCGAACTTTCGACGCAACCGACTCGTGCATGATCACTCGCCTTGTGGAAGTGCACCGTTGCCCGGCCGTACCTACAGCGCCGAAAAAGATCGATTGCGTCGCCATATCGACATCGGCGGTCGGCGCGACGATCAGCGCATTGTTGCCTCCAAGTTCCATGATTGATCGGCCCAGGCGGCCATGAACTGTTTTTGCGACGTTAAGACCCATGGCCACCGATCCGGTAGCCGAAACCAGTGGTATCCGGGGATCATCGGACAATTTTTGGCCAACCGTTTTGCGGTCGCCCATGAGCAGAGTAAAAATCGCCGGATCCGCTCCGGTTTCGCGGCAAACCCGCTCGCAGATCTTTGTGACAGCAATTGCCGTAAGCGGCGTCTTTTCCGAAGGTTTCCAAACCGTTGCGTCGCCGCAAACGGCCGCGAGCGCGGCGTTCCATGACCAGACAGCGACTGGAAAATTAAATGCGCTGATCACTGCAATGACGCCCAACGGGTGCCACTGTTCCATCAAGCGGTGACTTGGGCGTTCCGATTGAATTGTCAGCCCATAAAGCATACGCGATTGACCGACCGCCAAGTCGCAGATATCGATCATTTCCTGCACTTCGCCCTCGCCCTCGGCGATGATTTTCCCAGTCTCGAGAGTGACCAGTTGGCCGAGCTCTTGTTTCAGTTCGCGCAGTGCGTTGCCTAGACGGCGAACTGTCTCACCGCGCACCGGACCCGGAGTCGTGCGCCATTTCAAAAACGCGTCATGTGCACGCGCAATCGCCTTGTTGTAATCGTCGTCCGATGCGGTCCGTACGCTGGCGATTCGGCGTCCATCAATCGGCGAAATCTTGTCGATCTTTGCGCCGCCCCCGCGCCACTCGCCGTCGAAAACGCCATCGTTTACGTCGCTAACGCCGAGTTTTTCTAAGAAAGGTTGCATCGTCAAAGATTGTTGTAGCCGCTGCCGTTGGCTGCGGCTCCCCCGCGGCCAGCGACCGTAGCTGCGGCGAATGCTGTCGTTTCGTTAGGCCTCATTTTCGTTTTCGACAGTATTTCCGCATTGCATCCATCGCCTCATCAATCACCTCCGCTGTAACGTCGAGAGGCGGGCGAAACCGGATTGAATTTTCGCCTGAGCGAAGCGTCAGCACGCCAAGATCGAAAAAGCCTTTCCAAAATTCCTCGCGTGTTTTTGCGTCCGGAAGATCGAAAGCGAGAAATAGTCCCCGTCCCCGTGCTGCGGAAATCATCGGTTCTTCCTTTTGCAGATCGCACAGTTGATCCAAAAAATATGCGCCAACCTTTCCAGCGTTCGCTACGAGGTGTTCCTTTTCGATGATGCGCAGAAAATGGGTGGAACGCACCATGTCCGTGAAGTTACCGCCCCACGTAGAGTTTAACCGGCTGGATAAGCGAAACGCGTTATCCTTCACTTCATCAATGCGCGGGCCGGCCATCACTCCGCATACCTGCGCTTTCTTCCCAAACGCCAGTAGATCGGGCATTACGTCGAAATGTTCGCAGCACCAGTTGCGTCCCGTTGCGCCCATGCCGGACTGCACTTCGTCAAAGATGAGAAGGATGTCGTTTTCGTCGCAAATCTTTCGCAACTTCTGCAGCCATTCACCGCGGAAATGATTGTCACCGCCTTCGCCCTGGATCGGCTCGATAATGATGGCGCAGATATCGATATTGCGCTGATCGATGAAGTCGCGGATCTCCTGTTCCGCTTTCGCTTCGCGCGCGATCACATCGGCTTCGCGCTCAGATTCCGGTAGCGAAAAATCGATGTGTGGACACGAAACGCGCGGCCAATCGAATTTCGCGAACAAATCCGTCTTGCGCGGATCGGTATTCGTGAGGCTCATCGTGTAGCCGCTGCGCCCATGAAATGCGTGGCGGAAATGCAAAATCTGGCTGCCGCGCTCCCCATGGCCCGCCGCCATGTTTTTGCGCACCTTCCAATCCATCGCCGCCTTTAAACAATTCTCGACTGCCGGCGCCCCACCCTCGATAAAAAGATAACGCTCCAGCGGTGGGAAACCCACCACGCGCTCGAATGTTTCTACAAAGTCCGCGTAACCCTGCGAGTAGACATCTGAGTTGGCGATTTTGACTTTCGCCGCGCGCAGCAGATCGCGCTGCACCGCAGGATCATCAAAGTGTGGATGATTAAATCCGACCGGCATCGAGCCAAAGAATCCGTAGAGATCGATGAGTCGTTTGCCAGAGACGGCGTTCTGCAAATACGAGCCGCGACTTTTGTCGAGATCGACGACGATCTTGAAGCCATCGAGCAAGACATGTTGCTCGATTTCTTCGAGAACTTTCGACGGCGATATTGCTTTTTGTTTTTCGCTCTTTGTGGTGCGGCTTCGAGATGAAGCCGCCTCCGTGAGCACGGGCGGCATACTCATTGTTGAGATTAGCCGTGACGAAATGGTTGGTCAACCGAGACAGCGAGACTGCGAAAAGCGATTGGCGGAGTGTTGTCCAGTTATCGAGAGCCTCTCCGGCGCGTTTTCACGACGACCGAAGAGGCTCTCAAATGGGTCATTTAATTGCGGCGGCGTCTGATTGATCTGTAAATTGATTTACAGAAATGCGCGTTGCTTGGATCGTACCAATGTCCTCGGCGACGAGGTTTCCATTCGCGTCGAAGAACTTCTGATCATAGGTGCCGTCGAAGCTAATGCGATCGTGGCTGACGGTATTCAGTTCCCTCAACTCGAACCGTACGCTCTCTGCGTGACCAGGTATGCCGCCGACTGTCCATCCCACGTGGAAGAGCTTGACGGTCCTGCCTCCGATCTGTTTCCAAGTCCCCATGCAAACCCCGGGTGCAAAATTGGGGGTTTCGATTTCCAATCCGTCACTGTTCCATTACGAGTAGGTTTCAAATGGTGGACCGAAGTCACTGGTATAATAAGCATGGCGACACAGCGCCATGGCTACAAACAACTACACAATCCCGTCGCGCAGGAGCTCGTGTTTTCCGGCGAGCAAATCTTGCACCAGAGCGTAACCGCGTTTGTCCACGTTGCGCATTGTGCCGGCGAAATGATGATCGATTCTCATCCGCGCAGAACGACAGAAATAATCTGCGATCGTGAGAATTTCATCCGCGGGTTTACCCTGACCGAGCAACCATTGGGCGTAAGAACAGGTCGCGCTAATCGCGAAGAGCTCGGTGGCAATTCCTACAAAGCGCGAGAGCAACAGTTGCTCACGGTCGAGTTTCGGACCAAACCGCGCCATGGCATGGAACAGACCGCGCGCGAGTCGTTTGCTCGTGCGCGCGGCGTAATCCACATGGCCTTGTAATGTGACATGCAGATTGTCGATTTTACCCGCACCGTTGAGTAACCACTGGCGGGGATACCAGCCGGCATAAAATTTTCCGGAACTAAAAACAGCTTTCGCGCGCTCGGACATCGGCAGTTGCGTGTTGAAAATCGCGCCGCCGACTTTCAAGTGCGGATCGAGCGCTTCGCGCGCAATGAACAACCGCATGATTTCGCTTGAACCTTCGAAGATTGTATTGACCCGGCAATCTCGCAGAAATCTCTCCACAGCGATCGGCGGCTCGCCTCGTCCGGCAAGCGATTGAGCGGTTTCATAGCCGCGACCGCCGCGGACTTGCATCGCTTCGTCGGCGATTCTCCAGGTCGTTTCCGTTGCCCACATTTTGCACATGGCTGTTTCGATTCGCAGATCGCCCGCTTTCCGATCAAGCAGCGACGATGTGAGAAATGTCATCGCTTCCATGGCGAAAACGTTGCCGGCCATCTCGGCGATCTTTCCAGCAATCGCGGCATGTTTACCGATCGGCACACCCCATTGGATGCGTTCGCCTGCCCATTTTCGCGAGATTTCGAGCAGCCGCTTGGAAAGGCCAACGCACGCCGCGGGCAGTGTGAGTCGCCCCGTGTTCAGTGTTGTGAGCGCGACCCTTAACCCGGCGCCTTCCTTCGAGATAATGTTTTCGCGTGGCACTCGCACGTCGGTGAATTTCACGACAGCGTTGTAAAGCGCGCGCAGTCCCATGAAGCGGCAGCGATACGTAATCTCGAGCCCAGGTGTATCGACATTGACAATGAATGCGGTGATTTGCTTGCGCTCCTTCCCGCCTACCATCTTCGACGGCGTGCGCGCCATCACTACCAGCACGCCGGCTTTCACACCGTTCGTGCACCAAAGCTTTTCGCCATTTAGAACGAATTCACTGCCATCAGGGCTGGGCTCAGCGCGCAGGCTCATCGTCGCCGGGTCTGAGCCAGCGTGTGTTTCCGTCAATGCGAACGCTGAGATTTCTCCGCCCGCGACGCGTGGCAGATACTTTTGTTTCTGCTCTTCCGTCCCGAACAAGAGCAACGGCTGCGCGACTCCGATCGATTGATGTGCAGAAACAAGCGCAGCCACGTTTCCATCCCAACTCCCAAGCAAAACTGCCGCACGCCCGTAGTTGGATTGCGACAAACCAAGTCCGCCATATTTCTTCGGCACCTTGATTCCAAACGCACCGATTTCCGCCAGTCCCTTGAAATTTTCCGGCGGAATTTCGCCGGTGCGATCGATCTCGTCCGGATCGACATGTTCGTGCAGATAGCTTTCCAGCTTTTGCAAAAATTCTTCGCCTGCTGCGCGATCTTCAGCGCTCTGCGCAGGATACGGGTAAATTCGATTGAAATCGTAACGGCCGACAAAAAGGTTGCTGGCGAAACTGCCGCGGTCTTCGAGCGGATCGCGCGCGGCCTCCGCCAACTCGAGCGCCTCCCGCTGGCCTTTCGCCATTTTCGACGTGTCGATAACGGCGGCAGCCGGCTTTTCCGGCTCGCCACCGGACGAGTCTGTCCGACTGGCGGACTTCGCGCTGGTTTCCTCAGCGATTTGTTTTTCGGGCGCTTCGAGCGGGGATTTCATTGAAGCTTATCGGAAGACAGCCTTCCAGGCTGTCATGGCAGGCAGGCTTCCCAGCCTGCCCGGTTTTAGCAATATGAAAATCGACAGGCCGGGAGGCCTGTCCGCCATGACAGGCGAGGACGCCTGTCTTCCGATGTCAGTTTTCATAAAATTTCGTTCCATCGCGAGAGTGCTTCTTCAATATCTCACACGGCAAAAATTTCTCCTCACTCTGCGCCAGCCGTTCCAGTTCATCGACGACTTTCTTCACTCCAAAATGTTCCGCGAAACGTAATGGTCCACCTCGAAACGGCGCGAAACCGGTTCCCAAAATCATTCCGTAGTCCGCGTCCTCAGGTGAATCGACAATGCCCTCCTCCACACAGCGCGCGGCTTCGTTGACCATCAGGAAGATCAACCGGTTCGCCAGCTCCTCCTCGCTCAATCGCAAACGAGGATCGCGATGCCGGTCCGGCGGAATGTCCGGCCCCTCCGCGCCCTCAGGCTCGCCGTGCAACGCGCGCCGCCACTGGGCGAGCTTTTCGTTAGTCGCATGCGCTTTGCCCTCATATTTGTAAAAACCAGCGCCTGTTTTGCGGCCAAGCATCTTTCCGTCGCGCAGCCAGAGCAGAACTGTGGAAACGTGATCGCGTCGTCCATACGCTTTTTCCAGAGTGTTCCCAATATCAATGGTAATATCGACGCCGATTTCGTCGATCAATCGCAGCGGCCCCATCGGCATGCCCCATTGCAGGAGTGCGTTGTCGATCTTGGCCGCATCCAGTCCGCTTTCAAAAAGCTCAGCGGCATCAAGCAAATACGGGAACAAAACGCGGTTAACCAGAAAACCCGGGCTGTCGCGCACAATCACCGGCAGTTTTCCAATTTGTCGCACAAAGGCCAGGCTCCGGTCGCGCGTGTCGTCTGAGGTTTGTTTCGCAATCACGACTTCAACCAGTTTCATTCGGCTGACCGGATTGAAAAAATGAAGGCCAATCACGTGCTCCGGTGAAACGGTGGTGTCGGCGAGCCTGCCGACCGG
>Ga0206999_10219_pt1 | contig 13819 bp, 13 predicted proteins | sample Alteio_BWMinCont_92_FD_153482 | JGI IMG/M metagenome (GOLD analysis project Ga0206999, IMG submission 153482) | Enriched cells from forest soil in Barre Woods Harvard Forest LTER site, Petersham, Massachusetts, United States -... | ecosystem: Environmental > Terrestrial > Soil > Temperate forest >...
TAGCGGCACCACCAAGCCGCGACCCGCCTGAGTATTTCTAACAGGCTAGGGAGCAAAAAGCCACATTCCGATAAGAGGACTTCTCGGGCGCGAACACGGGCGTGGTATAAAAAGCACTGTGGCCGACCTCCGAAACGTCGTGTGGCACGCCCGAGCGGGCTGGAAGTATCTTGCTTCAAAGTTCAAGGATGAATGGACGATTGACGATTATCCGATCCGCTATCGGTTTCAGCCAGCTGTCGAATCTCCCAAAACATCTCGCCTGAGACCGATTCCGTGGGTCGCTAGCGTTATCAACTGGCCCGCAATGTCGGGAAATGGGAGTACGAAGCAAGAGGCAGTTCAAGAACTCCGAGAGAAGTTCGACCGATTTAAGGCCACGCACGAGAAGTTACCGCGCCCCGGCACGAAAGTGCCGATTGAATTTGTCAAGAGCAACCGTGTTGATCAGCACTCGGAACTGGCCAAGGATTTCATCCAACGTGTTCTCGAAATCGAATGGGCGTGGATTTCTGACGAATCGAGCCTCTGGGATTTCCATGGAGATGAAACGAATGAGAGCCTCACCGAGAAAATTCGTAATATCTACGGAGTGGACGTTTCGGACATAACTAGCGGGAACCTTGCAGATATTTTCGACAGGATTTCAAATAGTAGAATCATTCCGCCAAACCGTAATTGACGGTATGACTGCAAGTTCACTGTGATTCCTAAATAGGCCCCATTCAACGACTGTCGCCCTTAGTGAGGAATACACTCTCAAGTCCTGTGAAACGGGATTATCGGAAGGTGGGAATTTACCCCATGAGACTCAAAAAGCCACATTCCGATAAGCCGACTTATCAGGACTTGGGCGTTACTGGGAACTAGCCGATCGGCACTGGTGTCTAAATATGTGACGGCGCTCATTTCGATGCGACGCCACCACGGGATATCCGAGTCTTATTGCATCGCGATATCCGGCGGAAAGGAGACGACTATGGGAATGGACGTTGGAGCGAAGGGCAGTTCGATGGCGACAATGAACGTTGTTCCACTGATTGACATACTCCTGGTGCTTATCATTATTTTCATGGTGATCACACCGCTTACGCCGAAAGGTCTAGACGCGTCAATCCCGCAACCAAAGACGGACACGCCAAACCAAGTGCCCATCGCCAAGACGATTGTAGTGCAGGTATTTGGGACGGGAAAACTGAAGATTAATGAAGAAGACGCTACGTGGGATTCTCTCGGTGTGCGTTTGACTGACGTTTTCAAAGAGCGTGCTGAAAAGGTTGCATTCGTTCAGAGTGAAGACAACGTCAGGTTCTTAGAGGTTGCGAGTGCTATCGATATCATGCGCGGCTCAGGTATCGAAAAAGTTGGTCTGATAACTGCCAGGCTTGAATCCCGTCAGTAGGGCTATCGGTAGGTTCTGCCACATTCCGAGAAGAGGACTTCTCAGGACTTGGCAAAGGCAAAGCTGGCCCTAGCCCATGCCAACGACTCTTGCTCCGTGCCGACAAGAAGTTTGTTGTAACCTCCATTTGAGGTTCAGGGTGCTGATGCCTACGGGGGCAGACCGACGCGGCGTAGTATGTCCTGGAACTGTGGGTCGTCACGAAGGGTATCCATGCCAGGGTCAATATGAAGGTAGTGCAGCCAGTGGGATTTCTCTTCGTAGGACCTGAGTAAATATTCAAGAGCCCGGTAGTTTTCTGCTATTCCGAGGTAGATTCCCGCAAAAAAGTAAGGCGCAACATATTGTTGCTTTGCCAGCTCTGTCAGGCCTTGAAGGAGCTCTATCGCTTCCTTTGTCTGGTTGGCCATTCCGAAAGTTTGGGCAAGCGCGGCTCGCATCAGGGGGCTGCCTCCTGACAGGACTACCGCCTTTTCACCTTCGGTGATGGCCATTTCGTAGCGCCCCGTTTTCCTGTAGACGAGCCCAAGAATCCAGTGAGTGACAGGGTAGTTCGGTTCCAGCTCCAAGGTTTTCCGCAACTGTTCGATCGCTTCCTCGTAACGGCGACCAAAGTAGTAGGACCATCCGACGGCCACATTGATAATGAGCGAGAGTGGATCGAGATTCTGGCTGTGCTTTATTTGCGCAATAGCTTCTTCGCCTCGCCCCATAGTCATTAGATACTCGGCGTACCAGTGATTTGCGGTCGGATAAGCGGGAGAAAGCTGGAGACTGCGCTTGAACTCGGTCTGAGCCTCCGACCATTGCCAATCGTGAAGCCACAAGGGAGCCGCTAGAGAGGTATGCGCTTCGGCGAGACTCTCGTCGAGATGCAGGGCCCTTATTGCTGCGGTCTTGGCTTTAGGGAAGGCGTCCTTTGGTGCCTGATAGCTGTTCCATCCAAGGAGTATGTAAGAATCGGCCAATCCCGAGTAGGCCAGGGCGTAGCTAGGATCCGTCTCGACTGCCCGTTGGAAGTACTCGATGCCTTTGTTGAATCCTTCTTGAGTCCATCTGTTCCAGTGATACCGGCCCTTGAGATAAAGTTGATAGGCCTCGGCATTCTCCGTGTGTCTCCTAACTAATCGCTTCTTTTCCGCGTGAGTCAGTTGCAGCCGCAATTTTTCGGAAATTTCATTGGAAATTTCGTCCTGAATAGCGAAGATGTCGCCCGGTTTACGATTGTATTGCGAACCCCACAGTTGTGCGCCTGAGGCGACATCCACCAATTCGGCTCCGATAACCAAAGAGCCGCTCCGCTGCGACATTTTTCCGGTGAGAACGGCACGCACCCTGAGCTCGCGGCCAATGGTTTGAGGGTCAATTTCCCGGCCCTTGTACCGAAACACGGTGCTTTGTGCCATCACGCGCAGCTTCGGGAGTGTCGCCAAGATGTTAATGAGGCTTCCCGTTATTCCGTCACTTAGGTATTCGCTGTCGGGGTCACCACTGGCATTTGCAAAAGGCAAAACAGCAAGCGAGTCGATAATCTTGCGGACTCGCTGCGGGCGAAGGGCACCTCCGACCTGGGACGACCGTCCGGATTCCATGTCCCGCTTTAGCCGCTCCAAATCGCTTCGCATGTCGACGGCACTCTGGTAACGAAGTGCACGATCCTTCATCAGTGCCTTGTTCATGATGCGTTCCAATTCCGCTGGCAATCTCGGATTCAGGTGCAATGAAGATGTCACGGCATTGTTCAGAATTGAGTCGAAAATAGCCCAGGCAGTGTTTCCTGAAAAAGCTCGCCGGCCGGTCGCAAGCTCATATATGACGGCTCCAAACGAAAATAGATCGCTGCGCGAATCCAACTCCACGGCATGCACCTGCTCCGGAGACATGTATGCGGCCGTTCCCAACGGTGTTCCTACAGTCGTCAAACATTCGATTTCATCTCCAAAACTAGTCAGAGTAGCGGCGGTAGCGGCGAATGTAACTCTGGATGTGATCTTGGCCAGTCCAAAATCAAGAATCTTCGCATGACCCCGATGAGTGAGAAAGATGTTCGCAGGCTTGATATCCCGATGGACGATGCCCTTCTCGTGAGCGGCGGCCAGCGCATCGGCGACCTGGATAGAAATATCTAGAACGCGTTCCACTTCGAGCGGATAGCCAGAGAGTCCACTTAGCGCATCACCATCCAAGTGCTCCATTGCTATGAAGACCTCGCCTCCGTCCTCCCCAATATCGTAGACGGTGCATATGTTGGGGTGATTCAGCGCAGATGCAGCCCTGGCTTCGCGTTGGAAACGTGCCAAAGCCTCGGAGTTTCCCGCTATGTTTTCGGAAAGAAATTTCAGAGCGACAAAGCGGTTTAGACGTGTGTCCTCCGCCTTATAGACCACACCCATCCCCCCGCCACCGAGTTTTTCTAGCACTCGATAGTGCGAGATTGTTTGCCCGGTCATGGGTATTGATTCGACCACGCTTGAGGCTAGGCCAGTGTCCCAAGCGGACCTACTGGTAATATCAACAGCTGTTTTGAGAGAGCTTGAACCCAGTCCGTTATGAACTCAGGGGGGCAACGTAAACCTAGCGAAGCGGGACTTCGCGAGGATGGGAAGCATCAATGTCGTGAGGAGCTTTCCGCTCATCTGAAACATTCGCCAGACACCGAAATTGTAAGCATAGGGAGTGGCTGGCGCCAGCCTGAACGCCAACTCCTGATAAACGGGATTATCGGAATGTGCAACAACCGACAACAGTTTTACTACGGAAATTCACTTGCACATATACCCGGAAGCGCGCTTTTCCTCCACCACTTGTGCCCCTTCCCAGGAATCGAAATAGAGGCATAGGTCTTTGTCTTTGAATTCAGAGAACCGGAATCTGAACGCCTCTAGTGGCTTCCCGTCGCAAATTACCGCGACGAGATGGCGCTGATCCGCATCCAACCCGACAACTTCGCCAGCCGCCTCTTGAGACCAACGAACCGCCTTGCGTGTATCAATTTTCCATGAGAGTTGCTCGGGTTGACAAACATAGTGAGCGTTAAACCTGTCGAATTTGCTGGCGACGGGCGCAACATGAAACGATACCGCCTTCGACTGGGCAAGGGAATTCGGGCACAACAAAAATGTTATCAAGAGTCCATTTCCAAGTGACTTCAACATTGCCCCCCTCTGCGCTCGAACGTATTTAAGTACTGACGGCCCGACTAGACACTCAGATTCGCGGTGCCATATCTAAGTAAAAAGCCCTGCGAGTGTGTCGTAGTATTTCGAGTCGCACAAGTCCTGATAAACGGCCTTCTCGGAAACTGGGATTGGCCACATTCCGATAAGAGGTGGCGCTGGTTCTTGGGCTCTGCGCTCAAATAACGTCGGATCGGAATGTGTGATGAGAGGAACTATTGTCCTATCATAACAACGAGGGTCAACCTGTCGCCTTTGTAATCTCCAGTGATCTGCCAGCAACCGAGCGTTGGGACGAAAATGCCTGAAACCATAAAAGGGTGTTGTGAATCGTTGATCCAACCACTATTCGCGTGTTCGTCCGTTGTGAGGGGTGAAGCAGGAGCGTCCAAACGTTTGCCGGTCACCGACAGGCTCGGTGGGTTTTCTGTGCGCCAATCGTAGCTTTCATGCCACCAAAAGAGCTTGTTCCTGAATGCTGAGTCTGTGGGTTCGTAATGCGGCAGACCGTTCCATGTTCCATCCATCGGTAGACTAGTCCAGAGCTTCTCATTACCAAACCAAAACGAATCTGCTGGAAGCTCTGTCGGATACGGCGAAGGTGGGATGAAAGCCATCCAAGGAGGCTTGGTGACCGGGCAAGAATCAGGAGGGCTTGGGCCACCCTGTGGGAATCGGCTGACAGCGGTCTGGATGCTTCCAGCAAGATCAGTATCACTCCATAGGAGGAACAATAGATTCGCCGACTTTATGAAGTAAGTCTTTTTGCTACCCTCCATACGCCCCGGTGAGTGCGGTTTTCCGCGAAACGAATAGACATACAGATTGCCCTGCCTTTGCTCGACAACTTGAACGGCATCGAAGGTCTCCGCTTTAGGCAAAAACACGACGTCAAAACTGCCTTGGTCCGTCCGATAGAACGCGGCACCTTTCTGACCCTCGAATAAATTTTGCATTTTGGAGCCCAGAACGCATTTAAATATGAATCCTTGGTCAATCAGATTCCGGGCGAGCTCCATAGCATCGACATACACGGGATCACTCGAAGACAACTGAGCTTGAGCTTCTTTACCAGTGCAGTCAGAAGACTGGGCAAGCAACGAGGAAGTGGTAGCAAGCAGGACCAGAACAGCGGGCAGTGCCATGTGCGGCCTCATCTGGGCAACCTCAGTAACCCGATCTTACACCGAATTTAGAACCAAGAAGTTCTCGCCCGGTCCAAGTCCTGATAAACGGGGTGGTTTTAACAGGTCAGTGCAACACTTGCTTGCAGTCTATCTGCCGGAGTTTGAAATCCCAAAGTTTTTCTTGGACGCTGATTTAAGCGTAGCGCTACCTCATCGAGCTCGGCTTGTGAATGCGCTGACAAGTCTGTTCGTTTAGGGAAGTACTGACGCAACAGGCCGTTCATGTTTTCGTTCGAGCCGCGCTGCCACGGGCTTTGCGGATCGCAGAAGTAAACTTTCACTTCCGTGTCTACCGTGAAACTTTTGTGCTGGGCCATTTCCAGCCCGCGATCCCAGGTCAACGAACGTCGCAAAGTTGCGGGCAGCTTGCAAATGTGTTGGCTGAGAGCGGCGACCACGGTAACTGTGTTTTTGCTGGGCACCTTGACCAGCATGACAAAACGCGAATGTCGTTCCACCAGAGTTGCGATATGACTGTTTTTGGTGCCGCCAATGAGGTCACCCTCCCAATGGCCGGGGATGGCGCGATCCTCGATCTCCGCAGGCCGTTCTCGAATGGATATGGCATCGACGATCTGACCCTTGTGGTGTCCGCTATCCCGCGCGTGCCGCGAGCGGCGAATTCGCCGCTGGAACCGAAGATGCTGAATCAGCTCTTTTTTCAGCACTCCACGCGCTTGAATGAATAGGCTGCGATAAATTGTTTCGTGCGACACGCGCATGCTGGCGTCCTTGGGATACTGACTCCTCAGCCATCCGGAAACTTGTTCCGGCGACCAATCCAGGATGAGTTTACCCGCAACGACCTCTTACAGCCTCATGTGGAGGGTGAGAAGGCACCGCTTGGGTAGTAAGGGAAAAACGATCTTCGCACAATTCAGTGAAGGAGCCCGTCAGCGGCTCCTCAGAGAAGGCTTGAGTATTAACGAAAATTGATTTTTGCTGAGGAGGTCTTGAATCAGGTTTCACAATCACCCGTGTACCGATAGGACACATATTTAAAAGTGTCTCATAGTGGACATTCTGTGGTTCAGTTCATCCGCAATATATACGTTAAAGCAATGATAGCAATGGGCCGTTCAAACAACGATATACTTCTCATCGACGATGACCCCTGTCACGCCAAGGCATTTGAAGAAGCCTTGATTGCCTCTGGTGACATTCCATCGAATTTTGAATGGGTCAGAACCCTCTCCAGCGGCCTCGAAAGATTGGCCCAAAGGGGAGTTTGGGCAATTTTTCTAAATCTCTTTTTGCCCGATAGCCAGGGCGTCGAAACAATAGACAGGGTGTCGGCGGTTTCTTTCGCCGCTTCAATCGTTGTTCTCGGCGGGGTGGACGATGAAGGGATTTGTAAAGAAGCCATGCTGCACGGTGCGCAAGACTATCTTTTAGAGGGTCACATAGACAGCTACTTGTTTGCAGGAGCGATCCGCAACATCGTTGAGCGTGAAATTGCACGACAAGAATTATTCATAGAGAAGGAACGTGCCCAGGTCACACTAAACTCCATCGGTGACGCCGTACTGAGTACCGATATCCTGGGCAATGTGGTCTATTTGAACGTAGTTGCGGAACACATGACGGGATGGTCCATGAAGGAGGCAGTGGGACGCCCGCTCAGTGAAGTATTCCAAATCATTGACGGGACTACGCATAAACCGTCACCCAATCCCATGGAGCTGGCAATTCAGCTAGATAAGGCCGTGGGGCTGGCCGCAAACTGTATCCTGGTTCGACGGGACGGACATGAGAGCGCAATCGAAGACTCCGCCGCTCCGATCCACGATAGGAATGGTCAGGTCACCGGGGCAGTAATCGTATTTCACGACGTGAGCATGGCTCGGGCGGTGGTACTGGAAATGTCTCATTTGGCCCAACATGACGCCCTTACCGACTTGCCCAACAGATTGATGCTGAAGGACCGGCTTGCCCAAGCGATTTCGCTAGCCCGACGCAATCGGCATCTACTCGCAGTGCTGTTCTTGGATTTGGATGGCTTTAAGAATATCAACGACTCTCTCGGACACTCCATTGGCGACAAACTCCTTCAGTCCATATCAACACGATTATTGGCGTGCGTCCGCAAATCTGACACAGTAAGCCGCCAGGGTGGCGATGAATTTATTGTGCTCCTTCCAGAAGTCACACACGCAGCAGATGCGGCCATTAGCGCCGCAAAGATCATCAACGATCTTAAGAATGCTTACAGCATCGGCGAGCACCGCCTTCACGTTACCGTGAGCATTGGCATAAGCACTTACCCCGACCACGGTGAAAATGCGGAGACGCTGATCAAGAATGCGGACACGGCGATGTATCACGCCAAGCAATCTGGACACGACAATTACCAGTTCTTTAAGCAGGACATGAGTCTCCGGGCCGTCGAGCGCCAATCGCTGGAAGGCCAGCTTAGATATGCCCTGGAGCGCGAGGAGTTGTTGCTGCAATACCAACCAAAGGTAAATCTCAAGACTGGAGCCATTGTAGGTGTCGAAGCGCTCATACGTTGGAAACATCCAATGCGTGGGCTGCTTCCTCCGGGCCGATTCCTGACCATCGCCGAAGACACCGGCATGATTGTGGGAATCGGCCAATGGGTACTACGCGAGGCATGCAGGCAAACGCGGGAATGGCTTGATGCGGGCCTACCAGCCGTCCCGGTGGCCGTCAACATCTCGTCGCTGGAATTTCGGAGCGAGCAGTTTATCGAACACGTTCAAGCTGCCCTGAAGGATACCTGCCTGGATCCCAGATATCTCGAGCTCGAATTAACCGAAACCGTTCTCATGCAAAATGCTGAGTCAACTACCCGCGCGCTTGGACAACTTAAATCCATCGGTGTGCGACTGGCGGTGGATGACTTTGGCACCGGCTATTCCAGCTTGAGTTATCTAACCCGATTTCCTATTGACTCCCTGAAGCTCGACCAGTCGTTCGTGCACAATATCATTGCCAAATCGAATGATGCGATCGTCATCAGCGCGATCATAAGTATGGCCAAGAGTCTCAAGCAAAACGTCATCGCTGAGGGAGTAGAAACCGTCGAGCAGTTGGCATTTCTTCAGGCCCATGGCGCCGAAGAGGGACAAGGATATTATTTCTGCCGGCCGGTGGCTGCACATCAGTTCATGAACTTACTTGGAACGCTATCTCAGCAACTGTTTGGAAATAATGGCGTGATCCCTTTTCACCACGGTGCGGGGCTACATCGTCAGTGAGCCTCAACTCAGTTAACTGTTTCCGGTCCATGACGACCTACCGACGAGGTACTGCGTTCTAGTAGATAAGGGAAACAACGGTCCATTGGAGGCGTGGCCATGACCATGGAGAACCCGACTGCCAACTCCTGCGCCGCAAGGGTGGAACATAGAAGGAGCAAACGCTTCCCCGTGGCAGTTGCCGCAGAGGTGAAGTGGCATGGACCCGATGGTGTGAGAATCAAAGAGAAGGCACGCGCGGAGGAGGTCAACGCTCACGGCGGCCTGCTGCGCATGAATACGTATCCCAATGTGGGAGACATCATCGAGTTGACTAACGTTGTTTCTGCGGAATCGGTCGAGGGCCGTGTGTTAGCAATGCGCGGATCGACGGCAGATATGCCGCACGGGATGGTTGTCGAACTTTTTGTTCCGAGTGAGACTTTCTGGGGAATGAATTTCCAACTGATGAAGACCACGGCTGGGCTTCTCAAGCTCGGACAAAGCCTCCGGCCTGACATGATAGATCGTCGCCTTCTGAGGGAGTTTCGAGATGTGGCCGATCGCATCCGTAGGAACGCATGGGCCATCGAGGAGTCAATTCAGTTCCCGTCGCAGCGACGGGACTCACAGGAGGCGCTTTCGCTGCTGACGTCCGAACGGATGCGCTGCGCCACCCATCTGTGCAACGAATTGACCGCCGAATTAGAGTCCAGTGAAGTGAACTTCAAAACGGAAGGGGTTGCAGATTTTTATAGGGCCGTCAACCGCGCTTACCAACATCTGGAGTGCCTCGTTACTCCTGAACAGAAAGATACAAGAGAAAAACGCTTATTCCCTCGCCTGGAGCTATCGAAGGGCGTGTGGGTGGCTTGGGAGGGCGGCGGCCAGCGCTTTGTCTCGCGCGTTTTCGACCTAAGCAATGGTGGCGTTTTCGTCCCAACGGCAGACCTGCCGCCGGTGGGAACGGTCGTGAAGCTGATCTTCGAATTGCCTGACGGCGATGTTCACGCCCCTGCCATTGTGCGGCGTACAGTGGTTGGTCGGGGGATGGGCGTCGAATTTGCGGCGATGAACGACGACGACCTGACGCGCATTCTTCAGCTGCTGACCGAGTTGGTCCGCTGAAGATCCCTAGCAGACAAGTGCATATCCTTCCCGCTCGACCTAGCCGCAGTTCACTCGCATTGCTCCTTGCCGTTACGACCGGCTCAACCCATGGGACGCTGAGAGAATGTCTGTTCCCAGGCGGACCCTTCCAAGGTAAATCCGTCCATTTGGTACCTACCGAAAGTTAGCGATCACTCGTGGAGAATAACGCTCAGGAGGGAAGGGTTGATATGGAGACCGCCTTCGTACCCAATGAAGCCTAGCTTTCTGAATTTGGTCATGAAAAAGGTGACCCGAGTGCGAGTTGTGCCAATCATCTCCGCTAGCATTTCCTGCGATACCTTGGGAAGCCACTTTAGGGGTTCGTCTCGCCTGCCATACTGCGTGAGCAGCAGGAGAGCGCGGGCCAACCGTTTCTCGCTGGAGTTAAACAGTTGATCGATCAAAGCTTCCTCGGTGCGGATGTTCCGTGAAAGCATATAAGATATGAAGTGGTCAGAAAACTCATGCTCCGTATGCAGGGCGCGGACCATCTCGTCTTTTTCAATAACGATTAGAGTCGTGGGTGCGATTGCGGTCGCGGTACTTATACGAACGGATTGATATGATATGCCGCCCTCGCCAAGAAAGTCACCGAGTCCAAGGATGGCCACGACTGCCTCTTTGCCAAACGGATTGACAACTGACAGTTTCACGCCTCCCTGTTGGATGTATAGCACATTCGTTGCGGGATCGCCTTGAGAGTAGATTCTCTGGGATCTTCGATACTTCACAATTCTTTTCGTCAAGCCAACCGAATTGAGGAAAGCATGGACACTGAAGGTATTCTTTTCCTTGGGCTTGATTTTGTCTTTATTCTTTCGTGAATTTGCGGCTTCCCTCATAAACAAAAACCGGTTGATGTAAAGTCTAACACAGGTAAACAACTAAAGTCATCATGCGTGACGATGGGTAGTGATGGAGCTTTAATCGGAGGGGCACGTCCATGGGCTATCTTGGGCATGACCTTATTTCCTGCCGGAAAATGTGTCGCACTGCTCACGTCGCATCCGAAGAGGTCTAAGTCCTTGGTGCACTCCCTAATCTGAATCCCCGATTCCAGATTGACGAGCACTACATCAGTAGTGAGCGAGTGACGTAGCGCCCGGCGAATAGATCGAGGCTCCAATCTATATACTCCAATCATCGTCAGCAATTCGGAAAGCGGAGGACTGGCGCGAAATAAAGTTTATGGTCGAGTAGGTGGATTTCTTCTGGCACCGTTCCGACAGCCATTACCAGGGGCGAATGATAGATTCTCTTGAACTCGCTTCCACAAGCGCAACGTAAGTTCTGTTTTTCAAAAGCGAGCTTCCGCACAACAATGATCTCGGATCTGCATTCATGGTTCGTACAAACAAGCCGTTTCGCTTCGATAATCATATATGGCCCCCGTTCAACCCAATGTTGCTTATACTCTGTGCTCATTGAACATAAGTTGTGGCGCAAATTTGATCTGAGCGGATTTTGAGGTTTTGATTCCGCCTTGCTCTTTTGACGCCGAGGAAGCAGTCACATCCGGTGACGATCTAACTCTCAAGAGCATTTATGTGCTTGATAAGACTAGATGTAAATACTATTGTATATGGGTAGGCTGGCATGATCCATTAAGCAGTCTTGGTTATAACGCTCGCGTTACAAGGGGGCGGCAGCGCACTACTTTGTGGCTCCGCGAACTTATAGCTCAGGTGGGGAAGCCCCAATGCATTTCTTTGATCGCATTCCTTCAGCGAGCTTGGAACGTCGCGAGATGCAGCTAATTCTGACGGCCTCCGTCGCAATAGTTATTTTGGCGGGTGGTCTAGTTCTTTTCATGTATCCCGTAGTGTTTTCTCCCACCGCGCCTCCCAATCGGCCTCTAGCCAGTGCTTTCGTCGGCTTTTGCGTACTTTCCATTCTCCTGGCAGGGTATTTGGTTGATCGTCAGAAAACCATCCAGGAACTTCGGAATCAGATTGCGGAAGATCGTCTGCGATCCTCCTATGCCCAGAAGCAGGCCAGCGCCGATCTCCTACAAGCCTTGCCAAACTTCGATTCGTTTCAGGATCGCTTGCCGATGGAATACAGGCGCGCAGTCTCGGCAAAGTACGAGCTATCGGTGTTAGTGATCGCAATCCAGTTACATGCTGGCCTGACTGAGACAACTGGAGCTACATCGGCTTTTGGAGACGCTGCGAAGGCCATTTACATGAAACTACGCGAGCAGGATTCGATCTACGTTCTCACGGCAGGTTACTTCGGGGCGATTTTGCCTGGGGTTGGTGTTTCTATTGCGCAGCAAATCTGCACGCGTGTCTCAGAAGGTCTGAAGGATGCGGTCAGTGCTAGAAATCGGTTCACATTCAAGATTAGTGCATTTAGCTATCCTGAGGAGGCATCAAGCGCACATGATCTCGAACTCGCCGTTTCCGGATTGATTCCTGAGCTTAGGCTCGCAAGCCAGCAGTCTATCGAATAGTCCGTGCCATTGACTCGAGAAAAAGGAAACTGATCATGTCGAACGGTGAAGCAGGAGTTTGCGACAGCCGCGCTTCTACTTCTGATGTATAGCTTTCAAAAAATCCCCTACTGCCATCCGAATCAAAGGTGAAATGGGAGCGCCTGTCTTGGCGGAAATTTGCCGAAGGCGGGCGATCTGCCGCCGCTCCAAGAATGTCACTTGGCGATTCAACTTCTTTTCGATCTTCGGCACGATAACCATAAGATGCCATGAGTGACCATTGATTTCATACGAATTGGAAGGCGAAATCACGACAAACGTTCCTCCTGACTGCGGTTCGAGACACGAGTCTAAAATCGAGTGAGCAGTATTTCGAGAAAATCATTTTTTGCACCGCGCATGACGTACCCATTCCACGACTTGGCAGAACTGCGAAAGATCGATGAGTCGCTTGCCACGAGTCAGCCAAGAGTCACTTATTTGGAATGGCTTAGGGCGGTCGACGTTGGGGAAAACATGTAGATCAACGATCGCGCGATTGCTTTCATCCAGTCGTGCCAATAGTGTGATGAATTTGCGCTCGCGTCGGACCGGTTCGACTATCCAACGGCGCGTTGTCCTATAAACTAGCGCTGATCTGACAACGCGCACCGATACAGTGATTCGATTAAAGAGCCGCAATCGAATTCGCCAATGGACTCCGGGGCTGACAATCGACACGTCGTTGGGATACATCGCGACGATCTGGGAGATAAGTTCCTTGCGCAGAGCCATAGTGCGAAGGCGCGTATCGGCTCCTACGAGCCGATCAGGATGACCGTACCCTATGAGCCTGTATGCATTCCGCAAGCTGCCGAATCGGGCGCTGTACGTCCCTGGCGCCATGACGTCGGGCGAACGCTTGATTACGGTGTACGACAATCTCCCTTCGGAAGCGAGCAATTTACGCAAATCGTCTAACAATTCTTCGTCCGTCCGTTGGCACCGGTGTTGCCCAAAGACTTTCTGTGCTTCTGCAAAGGCGGCGGGATCAACAATCGGCTCAAAAGCCCCAGGCATCACAATCCATTCCGACTTCGGCACCTTCACAGCTGGGGTGTTGAGTTTCTTTGAAACTTGACCGAAAACGGCGCACCCGATGTACTTCGGATGAGTGAGTATCATTCGAATCGCCGAGAAATCCCATTTGTAATGACCTGGCCGCGGGACGCCGTTGCTGTTGAGTTTACGTGCGATAGCGCAAAGAGATCGCCTGTCGGATACGT
>Ga0206999_10220_pt1 | contig 13817 bp, 9 predicted proteins | sample Alteio_BWMinCont_92_FD_153482 | JGI IMG/M metagenome (GOLD analysis project Ga0206999, IMG submission 153482) | Enriched cells from forest soil in Barre Woods Harvard Forest LTER site, Petersham, Massachusetts, United States -... | ecosystem: Environmental > Terrestrial > Soil > Temperate forest >...
CCAAGTCTATCTTGGCAAATTGAAAGAGCTGCTGAGGGACGAAAATGAAAGCTCGCCAACTTATTACAAGAATCCAGAATGTGATCGTTCTGGTTCTACTTCTAGGAGCAGCCTTGTCCACCCACGGCCAGGTGGAGTCGGGACGCTTCGTCGGACGCATCATCGATGTTCAGGGAGCCGCCGTACCCCACGCCATTGTGAAGGCAACAAATACGGGCACGAATATTGTGCAAACCGCCATTACGGACTCGTCGGGAGATTTCGTAATTACGCCTGTATCGGCTGGAGTGTATTCACTCAGTGTTACTGCGACGGGTTTTCAGACGATCAACGCGTCGAACATTGAAGTCCAGGTTGGACAAGTCGTTCGCGAAGATCTCGAATTGAAGGTTGGCGAAGCGACAACCACCGTTGAGGTATATACCGATGTCCCTCTGCTGAGTACAGACAGTGCGACGCTCGGCACGGTTATGACCAACCAGCAGGTAACAAGCCTCCCGCTGAATGGACGCGGCTTTTACAAACTAGCTGAACTTACACCGGGTGCCGCCCTTTTGCCTCCGACCGGTAATTCATTGGCCATCCGTCCCGAAATAGTGAATGGGAACACTATCAGCGGTATTCGCGGAAGCGCCATCTCGTTTCTATTGGACGGCGTCGACGTGAGCGAACAGCATCAGGGAGGCACGTTCATCCAGACTTCGATCGATGCATTGCAAGAGTTCAGCGTCCAGCAAAGCCCCTATTCAGCTGAATTTAACCGTGGCGGGGCATTTTTCAATGCCACAACGTGCTGTCTTTCCGCGTCGAATTTTTCAACCTGCCAAATACAACCAGTTTTAACGCACCCAGCGCAACCATTGACGCGTCCTCCTGCTGCACAGTCACTTCGACTTCTATTCCGTCTCGTGACATTCAATTGGCACTGAAATATAACTTCTAACAACACAAGGGCCCCTACCCAATGCGAAAGCTTGCAATCACCTTGATCTGTGCTGCCGCAATGACTGCGGGGGCACAGATGTCAGAATCGACTCCAGTATCCATTCAAGTGGACCTCGCCAAGTCACAGGGGCCGTATACGCCCATCTACAGCTGGTTTGGATATGACGAATCGAACTACACAACAATGAAGTACGGGAAACTGCTGCTGACTGAGCTGCATGATTTGAGTCCAGTGCCCGTCTACATCCGTGCACATCACCTGCTGACCTCAGGCAATGGAGTAGCGGAGCTCAAGTGGAGTTCATCGAACGTCTTCACGCTCGACGCGAATGGCAAACCTGTGTATGACTTCACGATTACAGACCAGACCTTCGACAGGTTTCAAAAGGCGGGTGTCCGTCCGATGGTCGAATTGGGGTTCATGCCCAAAGATCTTGCAACAACGGTTCCTGGGGTGAACGATTATCAGATTCACTATCCGGGAAGCACCATTTCTGGAGCCTCGAACAATCCTCCGAAGGACTATGCAGTCTGGGGTGAGTTGGTGAAGAAGTACACTGAGCACCTGGTGCAACGGTATGGCAAGGAACAGGTCGGCACTTGGTATTTCGAAGTGTGGAACGAGCCGGACATCGCCTACTGGCACGCCACTCCTGGAGAGTACGACAAACTCTACGATTACGCTGCGGCGGGCGTTCGCGCTGCGCTGCCAAATGCGATTGTGGGCGGCCCCGCGAGTACCGGACCTGCTTCGGAAAAAGCGAGTGTATTTCTCGATAACTTTCTGAAGCATTGTATTAATGATAAAAGTGCGGCGACCGGTCAGCCGATTCCACTGGACTTCATCTCATTTCACCCGAAGGGCCGACCGACGGTCGTAGATGGACATGTGCGGATGGGGCTCGCGAACGAGTTGAAAGCTGCTGGTGAAGGGTTTCGAATTGTGGCGAAGTATCCGAAGTATATTCATCTTCCAATCATCTTGAGCGAGGCCGATCCCGAAGGTTGCGCGGCTTGCTCGATGAAGGTGAATCCATCGAACGCCTACCGGAATGGCCCACTGTACCCGGTGTATACGGCGGTGGCTATCAAGGGCCTCTTCGCCCTGCAGGATCGATACAAGGTGAACTTGCTCTCCATGCTGTCGTGGTCCTTCGAGTTCGAAGACAAAGAATATTTTGAAGGCTTTCGAACACTTGCGACGAACGGGGTGGACAAGCCGGTAATCAATGTCTTCCGAATGGCAGGCTTGATGTCCGGACAGCGCGTCAGCACGAGCAGCACGGGACAGATTTCACTGGACGATATTCTCAATACGGGCGTGCGGCAGGCACCTGACGTCGATGCCTTCGCGACAAAGGCTAACGATGAGGCTGCGGTGATGTTGTGGAACTACCATGACGATGATGTACCGGCCGCGGGCGCGACCGTGCAGGTAACGATCGCGGGAATTCCAGCGGGAGTAAACAAAGTGCTGCTTCAGCATTATCGGATTGACGAGCAACACAGTAATTCGTACACCGTATGGAAGAAGATGGGATCTCCGCAGTCGCCGACGGCAGAGCAATATGCACGTTTGAAGGACGCAGGACAGCTGCAGCTTCTGAGTTCTCCGGAGTGGCTGGACGTGAGTGATGGCAAGGTAACGATTGCCACATCACTCCCCCGTCAGGCCACATCGCTGATGCATCTGAAGTGGTGATCCCGTGGCGACTATGTTGAGAAACGCCAAACAAACGGTGCAAACTTACTCGAGAGATATGCAGTGGTATTTCGTTGCATTGGTGACGGCGGCCATTGCCATCAGTTATTTCGATCGGCAGACACTGCCTGTCGCGATTTCGGCCATCCAGCGGACGATTCCGCTCAATAACCAACAGTTTTCGTGGTTACAGTTTGCGTTCCTCATCCCCTATGCAGTGTTGTATGCAGCAGGGGGACGGATGCTGGATATTGGGGGGACCCGCCGAGGCTTCATTCTGATCATGCTGTGGTGGTCAGGAGCCTGCGCGTTACATGGCCTCGCGATGAACTTCGGGTTTTTGTTAGTGGCTCGCTGCCTGCTGGGGATGGGTGAAGGCGGGGCTTTCCCCGCGGCGACGAGAGTTGTGGCGGAGTGGATTCCGCCGGATCAGCGATCCACAGCAATGGGAATTATCAATGCAGGAACTGCGGTGGGATCCGTTTTGGCGCCGCCGTTGATCGGGATAATTCTGCTGACGGCCGGATGGAGGATGGTGTTCTTCGCTGCCGGAGCGGTTGGGTTTGCGTGGGTCATTTGGTGGTCGGTCACCTATCGCAGCAACAAGGAGCCTTCGGTCGCCACTTTAGACGCGCGTCTAGTCGCCCAGCAGTTGTCGTTCACGGACGTGCTCAGTATGCGTCGGGTGCAGGTGCTGGTCTTCGCCAAGTTCATGAGCGATTCAGCCTGGTACTTCTACTTGTTCTGGTTGCCGAAATATCTCTACGACGTACGCGGGTTCGACATAAAGCATGTCAGCTACTACGCGTGGATTCCATACGCCGCATCTGGAGTTGGAAGCTTCCTGGGTGGATGGTTGTCCAGCGCCCTGCTGAGGCGGGGGCGGTCACTGGATTTCTCTCGAAAGTTTGTTCTCGGCCTCAGCGCACTGTTCATGCCTGTGGTCATGCTGGTCCCGCACGTGCCTGTCGGCTGGGCGTTGGTGTTATTCAGCATCGCATTTTTTTGCCAGCAGTCCTGGTCCGGCTTGATTATGACTTTGCCCGCCGACATCTTCCCGTTGTTCGCAGTCGGATCTGTGTCGGGGTTGATCGGATTTGGCGGTGCCATTGGGGGGGCCATCTTTGGCGTCGTCGCTGGCTTCCTGCTCGGGCACGGATTCGGATATGGAACATTGTTCTTTTTCGTTGGGACCTTTCACCTCATCGGGTTTCTAGCCATCCTGTTGCTGGGAGGCAGGGTGCAACCACTTAAGACTCCAGATTTATTACCCGTATAGAGAGCCAATTATGAAAATCACAGAAGTCCGGACACGTGTCGTTCAATGGGAAGGGAAGACCACACCGTTGCCTCCCCACTTTTGCACCAATCCGATGGACTTGGTTATGTTCCGGGAAGCCTCCATGAGTAATTTTGCATTTCATGGGTGGGTGCTGGTTGAGATATTTACGGACGCCGGGCTGGTTGGGCTGGGCAATGCCGCCTTGTCCCCTCTAGTGACTAAGGCTTGCATCGACACTTACCTGAAGCCGGTCCTCCTAGGAGGGGACCCTTGGGACACCGAGTATTTGTGGCAGCAGATGTATCGCCGGACGATGGCCTTCGGTCGCAAAGGGATTGCAATGACTGCGATCAGCGCAGTCGATATTGCCTTGTGGGATCTGCTGGGGAAATCCGCTCAACAGCCTGTGTACCGGTTGTTAGGAGGGCGCACGAAAAGGCGTATCCCCGTTTATGCAAGCCGCCTTTACAGTATGCCGCTGGACGAATTGCGGGTTGAAGCGCAGCGTTACAAGGACCAAGGGTATACGGCGATGAAGCTACGTTTCGGCTGGGGGCCTGTGGATGGCGCGGCGGGAATGCAGCGCAATATCGAGCTGGTACGGACGGTTCGCGAGGTGGTGGGCGATGGCATCGATGTGATGGCCGACGCCTACATGGGTTGGACGCTAGACTACGCAAAGCGTATGTTGCCGCTGCTGGAGCAATTTCATCTGCGGTGGCTGGAGGAGCCTGTCATCCCCGACGACACCCGTGGATATAAAGAGCTGAAGGCTTACGGGCGCGTGCCGATTGCAGGTGGAGAGCATGAGTTCACGGTCTTTGGCTTTCGCGATCTGCTCGAAGCAAACGCGCTCGACTATATCCAGTTCGATACGAACCGTGTTGGCGGAATCAGCCAGGCGCGCAAAATCTCGGCAATGGCTGAGGCATATCAGACTCCGGTGGTGCCGCATGCGGGCCAGATGCACAACTACCATGTCGTGATGGCTAGTCTGAATTCTCCTATGGCTGAGTTTTTTCCCAAGGTCGACGTAGAAGTGGGCAACGAACTGTTCTGGTACATCTTCGATGGCGAACCTGTTCCAGTGGATGGATACATTGACCTCGACGAAAACACCCCTGGCCTCGGTCTAACCGTGAATGAAGAGTCTCTGAAACGCTTCAAGATTATTGAGTAAAGTCATAAGGAGAGGAATGATTCATCTTGTTCAAATTAGTGATGGTTCGTCCCGCCGCGTAGCGATCGTCGAGGAGCCTCGCCTCCGCTGCCTTACTGGAGTGCAGAGCGTCTACGAACTGGCAGAGCAATGTTTGCGTCTCGGTCGTCAACTGAGTGTGCAAGCGATTGCGCTTGCGAACGGTGAACTACTGGACTACGACGCGATTTATTCGGGAGCCTCAGAGTGGCATCTGCTGGCCCCAATCGACCTGCCTGGCGCTCCGTCTCGCTTGATGATCACCGGCACGGGCCTGACACATCTGGGAAGCGCGAAGGAGCGCCAAACCATGCACCTCACCGATGCCGCGAAGACAGCCGAGACGGTGACTGACAGCATGCGTATGTTTCAGTGGGGCGTTGAAGGCGGGCGCCCCGCGGAAGGCGAGATTGGGATTGCCCCGGAGTGGTTCTACAAGGGCAATGGTTCCGTATTGCAGGCGCCGTTCGCTCCTTTGACGATACCCGCCTACGCTGAAGATGGTGGGGAAGAGGCGGAGATAGCTGGGATCTACGTCATTGGTGAGGATGGCGAGCCTTATCGCATTGGAATGGCCACTGGCAATGAGTTTTCCGATCACCAATTCGAGAAGCGCAACTACCTTAATCTTGCGGGCTCAAAGCTTCGCACCTGCAGTCTGGGACCTGAGCTTGTAGTTGGTGCGGGGTTTCAGGCGGTCAAAGGAGAGGTTCGGATCGAGCGCGGAGCGCACACGATTTGGTCGAAAAAGGTGGCGACTGGAGAGGAAAACATGTGCCACAGTCTCGCCAACCTCGAGCACCACCACTTCAAGTTTGAAGGACATCGCCAGCCGGGAGATGTGCACGTACACTTCTTCGGCGCCCACACGTTGAGTTTTGGCGATGGCGTCGTCCTGAAGGACGGCGACTGGGTGGAAGTGCATTACGACGGATTCGGACGAGCTTTGCGGAACTCGATTCGAGTAGAGGCGAAAACCTCGAACCGCCAGGTTGCGGTACGTTCACTTGCGTGAAAAGAATTCAAGAGGAGTGCTTCATGGGTGAAAAGGTAGCAATACTTGGGCTAGGAACGATGGGAGCCGGAATGGCAGCAAACCTGGTCAAAGCCGGTTTTTCGCTGAGCGTCTATAACCGGACGGCGGAGAAGGCCCAGGCGTTGATGGGGGCGGGCGCCCGGTTCGCTTCGACGCCAGCAGAGGCTGTCAAAGAGGCATCGGTGATCATCAGCATGCTGGCGGATGACGCAGCGTCTCGCGAGGTCTGGCTAGGCAAAGATGGTGCGCTGGCCGCAGCCAAGAAAGGTGCCATTCTCATTGAGTCGAGTACGTTGACCCCCGGATGGGTCGCTGAGTTCGCGAGGTTGGCCGAACAGCAGGGAGCGGACGTACTGGACGCTCCAGTGACGGGTAGCCGAACGCAAGCCGAAGCCGGCCAACTCTCATTTCTAGTGGGCGGTAAAGAAACCGCACTGGGTGCGGCTACGCCGGTCTTGAAGTCGATGAGTAAAGAGATCGTTCATCTGGGACCTGTGGGCAGCGGGGCGAAGATGAAGTTGATCAATAATTTTTTATGCGGAGTGCAGGTGGCATCGCTGGCAGAAGGTCTTGCGTGGATCGAGCGCAGCGGGCTCGACCCCGATAAAGCACTCTCCATCTTGAAGGCGGGTGCCCCAGGTAGCCCCCTACTCGCTGCCATCTCGGCCCGGATGATCAGTCAGACCTACACCGTCAACTTTCTGCTCAAACTGATGACGAAGGACCTCCTCTACGCACAGAACGAGGCAGCGCAATGCGATGTTGATCTCAAGACGGCTGAGGTAGCGCGAAGCCTCTTTGAAATCGCGATTGAGCAGGGATTCGGTGACAAAGACATGGCATCGGTCATCGAACCGATTCGCAATAAGTAGGTCATCAGGCCTGAATGCATTGAAAAGAATCAATCTAGTTCATCAAAGTCCAGTGGAGATCAACTATGAAGCGCGTTGTTATTCTATGTAATCTCCTGCTCTGTCTTTATCGTGCCTCGGCACAGGATGCTGCGGGGCATGGGTATCTGGATCCATCAAAGCCAACTGAGCAGCGAGTTGCCGATCTAATCGGGAGAATGACCCTCGAGGAGAAGGCGCAGCAGTTAAATCATTTGAATGTCGGCATCCCGCGTCTCAAGGTCGCGGCCTGGGGTGGATGGAATCAGACGCTGCACGGCGTGTGGTCGAAGCAGCCAACAACGCTCTTTCCGGCGGCGATTGCGATGGGCGCGACCTGGGATCCCACGTTGGTCCACACCATCACGGGTGCGATGTCGGATGAAGCCCGCGCTCTGTACAACATTGGTGCGGATGGCCCTCGATCGAAGCACGGACTCGTCTTTCGCTCGCCGGTGATCAATATAAGTCGCGATCCTCGCTGGGGGCGAATTCAGGAGGTATTTAGTGAAGATCCTTTTCTGACCGGGCGTATGGGTGTTGCGTATGTTCAGGGATTACAGGGCGACAACCCGCACTACTTGAAGGTTGCAGCGACAGTTAAGCATTTTGCAGTAAACAACGTTGAGACAAATCGACAAAGGCTTTCCGCCGAGGTAGACGAGCGTAACCTAATGGAGTATTGGTTGCCCCACTGGAAGGAAGCGATTATGGAAGGCCATGCGCAATCGGTGATGGCCTCCTATAACGCTATCAACGGCGCCCCAGACGCCATCAACAAGTATCTTTTGACGGATATTCTGCGTGGGCAATGGAAGTTCGATGGCTTTGTGACGGACGATCTGGGTGGAGTCAATCTGCTCGTCGCAGCGCACCACATAACCGAGGACCCGGTGGTGGCGACCGCGGAAGCCATCAAGGCGGGATGCGACTCCGACGACGCGCAGTACGAGACAAATGTCCCTTTGGCAGTGAAGCGCGGCCTTCTGCTAACCGAGGAAGTGGATCGCGCCCTGACGCGAGTCTTGCGAGTCGGATTCCGTCTGGGTGCGTTCGACCCGCCGGAGATGAACCCCTATTCGAAAATTTCAGCCGACGTCATTCGTTCACCAGAACACTTGAAACTCTCGCTACAAACTGCGCTTGAGTCAATGACGTTGCTCTCGAATGGAAATAACTTCCTGCCCTTGAAAAAAGAAACTTTGAGGAGTATCGCAGTCATCGGCCCTGCCGGCGATGCCGCGTTCGAGACCGGCAATTACTATGGCACACCAACCCGAAAAGTTAGTCCATTTCAAGGTCTGAAGGAGGCACTCGGCTCCGATGTAAAGGTAGAGTACGAGCAGGGAACTGGGTTCGTTGAGGGAGCCGACCCGGCGCTGATCTCCCGTGCGGCGGAGTTGGCGCGAAAATCGGACGTCGCGATTCTGTTTCTGGGGACGAATCTCAAAGTGGAAGCCGAAGGTAGAGACCGTAGAGATTTGAATCTTCCAGGAGCACAACAGCAGTTGATGGAAGCAGTTTACGCCGCCAATCCGAAGACCGTCCTAGTGTTGATGAATGCCGGACCGTTGGCTGTCACCTGGGCAAATGATCATCTCCCAGCCATTCTCGATGCATGGTATCCAGGCGAGGCTGGCGGCACTGCAATTGCACAAGTAGTGCTGGGCGACTACAACCCGGGCGGCCGTTTGCCATATACGGTGTACGCCAGCCTCGACGGCGTACCGCCGCAGAACGAATACGATGTTTCAAAGGGTTTCACCTATCTCTATTTCAAAGGCGTGCCACTCTACGCCTTTGGCCACGGCCTGAGCTACACGCAATTCAAGTACAGCAATTTGAAGCTCTCCCAGGAAAGGACTAATACAACAGGAGAGGTTAGCGTCTCGTTCGATCTCCAGAATACGGGGTCGCGAGCTGGTTCGGAGGTGGCACAAATGTATGTTCATCAAGTGAAGTCGAACGTGGTACAGCCGATCAAAAGCCTCCGCGGTTTTCAACGTGTAGTGCTGGAACCTGGCGAGACAAAGCGCGTTACGATCACCCTGCCCGCGACTCAACTCTCCTACTTTGATGTCTCCAGCCATAAGTTTATTGTTGCTCCGGGAATGTTCAACATAATGATCGGATCGTCATCGGACGATATCCGGCTCAGGACGGCCTTGGAGATTACTAATTGAACGCCCGCCTCTATATTTATGGATGCACTATTGCCGCTGGAAATTCAGAGTTTGCGTAGCTCACTGAAATCGCATTTCTGAGATATTGCCCGAAGGTTTTCGGAGGGACAAAGGAGATTAAACATGGATAAACGAGAATTCCTGAAGACCTCGGGCGCTCTTCTTGCCAGCGGCTTTTTTTCAAGGTTAGCCACTACGCAAACAAAAGCTGATAGCCGTACAAATTGGGCTGGAAATTACACGTATAGCACCAAAGAACTCGACCTCCCCAATACGGTCGAAGACGTACGGCACAGTGTGCGCGAGCACTCTCATCTCAAAGCTCTCGGTGCGCGTCACTCGTTCAACGGCATCGCCGACAGCACGGTTGAGCAAATCTCCCTAAAACATTTCGACCAGATCGAACTCGATACCAAAGCGAAAACGGTGACGGTCGGTGCCGGCGTCACCTACGGCCAGTTAGCGCCCTATATTGACAGCCGCGGATTCGCCGTCCATAACCTTGCTTCTCTGCCGCACATCTCTGTGGTCGGGGCTTGCGCTACAGCAACGCATGGCTCCGGCAACAAGAACGGCAATCTCTCAACCGCTGTTCGTGCAATGGAAATCGTCACTGCGAGCGGAGATATCCGGACCTTCTCTCGCGAACAATTAGGCGACAAATTTTCAGGCACCGTGGTTGGACTTGGAGCTCTGGGTGTAATCACAAGGATCACGCTCGAGGTGCAATCAACCTTCCAGATGACCCAGATGGTCTATGAGAATCTCTCGTTCTCGCAACTTGAGCATCACCTAGACGAGATTTTTGCAAGCGGGTATAGCGTCAGCCTCTTTACTGACTGGCAGAATCATCGCGCGACCCAGGTCTGGATCAAACGCCGCGTTGACCAGGGCCCTCATGCCGCCCCAAATACAGATTTTTATGGTGCCACGCCGGCGACCCGCAACTTGCACCCCCTTGCCGGGCATTCAGCAGAAAGTTGTACTGAACAGATGGGCATCCCGGGGCCTTGGTACGAGCGGCTCCCGCACTTTCGCATGAACTTTACACCGAGCAGCGGAGCTGAACTCCAGTCGGAGTACTTTGTGCCTCGCGAAAGAGGCTATGCAGCGATAAATGCTGTCGAACAGCTTCGCGACGAGATCACGCCCCACCTCTTCATTTCGGAGTTTCGCACTATCGCGGCGGACGACCTTTGGATTAGTCCTTGCTATCAACGGGCCTCAATGGCGATTCATTTCACGTGGAAGCCGGAGTGGTCAGCCGTCAAAAAAGTTCTGCCGCTAATCGAAGAAAAACTTGCGCCTTTCGGTGCCATACCCCATTGGGCCAAACTCTTCACCATGCCATCCGCCCATCTCAGGTCGCATTATCCAAAGATCTCCGACTATCAGGCGATGCTCGCTCAATACGATCCAAACGGAAAGTTTCGGAACGAATTTATCAGCAACCATATCTACGGCGCATCACTATGAGTTGGGATCTCGCTTCATCTCAGGTTCACTAGGGCCACTCTCTCGACAATCGTCAGAACCACGAACGGGCTGCAGAGTTCGATAGCAATCACTGATGTGGGGAGCCCGCTGCAGAAACAGACAGCGCAAAGTTAACGAAGTCACGGCCAACGTAAAGCCGATATCCGACGCCGCCGGGCGATGGCAGCACTTGCAGAGGAGTGGGACGCCGCAGCTCAGCGTCCTTGGAGGAGCGGACGGAAAACAGATCATGGCCGCCAATGTCCATAACGACAAAGCCGTTGGCGGCAAGGAAACCACACCCATACGCACCCGGTTCAAGCCGATGGCCTTCAATGTCGATGGCGGCTTCGGTGATGAGATAGGCCTGATATTTCTCCTGCACAGAGCTCGAGTAGCCGGCCGTGTCCACTAGGCTAATAAGAAGAAGCGCGTCTTTCGCAAACTGAACCCCACTAGAGTTTCTTGCCTGGATTGGCGCGCTCTGACCACGGAAGAAGACTGCATCCGGAAGAAGTTTCGCAGCTTCCGGAGCGGTCAGCACCTTTGTTCCGGTCACCGCCTCCGGACCATTCTTGGGGAGGGAACTGGCCTGAGAGGCTCCAAGCGAGGCAACTGGAGCAAGGGCAAGAAGAAGGATGGTACACATCGGTTTGCGGAGCATGATCGGCCTCTTGTAAGTCGCATCGTACATCGTATGGAAAGGATACCCGACGGGTAAACGCGAGCGTTGGAGACTACAGGCAAAATGTGCGGCGCTCATTCTGTCATTTGTGCCTTTTCAGACGGGAAGTGACGAATTGCCGCTTTCTGTTGTGAGAGTGCCATCCCGCGACTTGCGGCACTTAGCGGATGGAGTTCCCCTGCGGAATCCCGCGTCGCTGTTTCTTCGTTGGCGGCTGTTCTTTGCAATGGAATCCTCAACGGAACTGGTTGCCTTGTTTTCTGGCCAAGATGGATTCGCAATATACGTATATATTTGCGGTCCCGGTATACACACATGTCATACGACATAAGGTCGCAAAATGGCCGAAGACCCATTCAGATGCTGGTGATCGGGCCTCGCTTGCTCCTGCCAAAAGATTTCTTTCTTCTTCGATCACGGGCTTTAATTGGGTTGAAAAAGAAATACATCGTTAGGTGGGGAAATGCTTGACAAGCTTAGTTTGGTCTAGTAGGCTTCGTGGCGATCAAGAAGTGGATAAAGTTTCTTTGGCGAGAAAGCGACTAAAGTCAGTAAAGTCAGTCTTGAGAGATGTCGCTCATGAAAAGAAGTCTATAAGGGCCCGACCGGAATATTTCAATAGTCGAGTTTGTAGGCTGCTTATTTTCCGTCGCTCTAGGTGCTGCGGGAAAACGTTTACAGGAGACACTTATCCTTGGGCGGAAAACACAATTTGCCTGGACGAAATCCTTAGGAATCGAAAAGGACTACAAGGCTCTTCCCAATACGTTAGTCAAATTCGGAGGCTGCATTATGCATCGTTCTCGGTTTGCATTGACAGTTATGTTAAGCATGGTTCTGTTATTCGTTCCATGCGCGTGGGCTCAGGAAAACGCAACCATCGTCGGAACCGTGATCGATGCTTCCAACGCAGTGGTTCCGAACGCGGAAATTACGCTTACCAACACTGCGACAAGTCAGGTAAGAACGGCAACGTCAAACACTTCGGGGATTTATTCTTTCGTTAATGTGGGAGTCGGCCAATTCACCCTGAGCGCTTTGGCCAAGGGATTTCAGAAATACACCAAGACCGACATCGTGGTGAACACCGCTCAGACCCTGAAGGAAGACGTCACCCTCACCGTAGGAAGCGAATCACAGACGGTCACGGTTGAGGCTGACGCTCTCGTCCTCCAGTCGGAGACCAACGAGGTAAGCAACCTCATCAGCGGCGCCCAGGTGACCCAGTTGGCGACGAACGGCCGCAATGTTGTTCAGCTTGCGGCGTTGGGCATGGGCGTGTCCAACAACCTGCCTGCTTTCGGCGGCGTCAATGCGCTAACATCCGCCAACGGCATCAGCTTTAACGGCACCCGTGTGACCCACAACATTTACCTGTTGGATGGAGGTGAACTGAACGATCGCGGTTGCGGCGGCTGTTTTAGCTCACTGCCCTCGGTCGATGCGCTCGCACAATTCCAGACTCTCAATAGCAACTACGGACCTGATTACGGTATCGGCTCAGGTGGAACTATCCTCATGGTCCTCAATTCAGGCACTCATGACTTTCATGGAGCACTGTGGGAGTTCAACAGGAACGCAGACTACAACGCCAACAATTATTTCAACAACCTCGCGGGACGACCGCGTTCCAAGTTTAACCTGAACGTCTTCGGCGGCAACATTGGGGGACCACTGTGGATCCCTCACGTATATAACGACTCGCGGACCAGAACGTTCTTCTTTGTAAACGAGGAGTGGCGGAAGCTGATTCAAGGAAGTGCGCCTGCGATTAAAAATACCATCGCACTCAGCAACTTTCCGGTAGCTGGGCAAGATCTGGCATATACCGTTCCATCCAATGGAGTGGCTCCAATTGTTCCAGTCACCACTGACCCGGCAAAACTGGCGATCTATGCTCAACGCGGCTTAACAGCGGGACAACCATTTCCGAATAACATTATTCCGAAGCAACTCTTCGACCCGAATGCGGTATTGGAGTTGAACGCGGGCACCTTCCCTCATCCAAACTTTGGCACCGGCCAATACATTTCGTCCATCCCTCAGCCAACCGATGTCCATGAAGACGTCGTGCGCATCGACCACGCCATCAACAACAAATTGCAGTTGATGGGCCACTACCTCCATGACGGGGTCACTCAGTCGTATTACCCGCCGTTGTGGGGCAACAGTACGTACCCTACGGTAGGCACGGCCATGCAGAATCCGTCATGGTCGGCGACGATCAAACTCACCCAGACGCTTTCGCCAAGCTTGCTCAATGAAACCGCCTTCCTCTACAGCGGCAACACGATCCACTTGACTCCCATAGGTATTTCGACGCAGCCATCCGGGTGGAACGCTACCACCTTCTTCCCAGCTGGCAACAACTTTGGAAGCCGCATGCCGGAGATCCAACTGGGGGCTCCCTACAGCACCAC
>Ga0206999_10221_pt1 | contig 13767 bp, 5 predicted proteins | sample Alteio_BWMinCont_92_FD_153482 | JGI IMG/M metagenome (GOLD analysis project Ga0206999, IMG submission 153482) | Enriched cells from forest soil in Barre Woods Harvard Forest LTER site, Petersham, Massachusetts, United States -... | ecosystem: Environmental > Terrestrial > Soil > Temperate forest >...
CGATGGTGCGTTCGGTGATGGGATTCCGCATGATGGGTCCTTGTTTGGTGGTCAGTTGTCAGTGGTCAGTGGTCAGTGGTCAGTTGCGGTCGTATGCATTTCCGTCCCTTAGCCCTCAGCCCTTGGCCCTCAGCCTTCCTCTTCCCTTGGCCCTCAGCCTCTTTCCAGCACCACCTGGTAACCCGCGTACAAGACTTTCCAGCCGTGGTTGAGGAGCCAGGGGACGGCGGTGGCTCCCTTGCCGATGAAGGCTCCGTCCTGCCAGGGGGTGTCGTCGATGCAGATCAGGGTTTGGTCGTGCAGCCTGGGGAGCGCTGCTTCCAGTTCCCGCTGGCAATGGGCGGCGTGCTGCGGTTCCGTGGTGTCGAGCGAATCGAGATACAACACGTCGATGGGATCGGTGAAGGCTTGCAGGAAGGGGACCGAGTCCCCCTGATGCACAGTGACGGCATCGCCGAAGATCGCAGTCCATTCTCGGGCGAACTTCACGTTGGCGAGACTCAGGTCGACCGAGTGCAGTTTGCCGCCGTGACGATGCACGAACGTGCCCGCCACGTAGGTGAAAAAGCCGGCTCCGCCGAAATCCTCTTCGCTGCGGATCGTGCCGGTTTCGACGATCCGGGGTGCTGCGAAGCGACGGGCGGTTTCCTGCAGCAGCACGTCCAGGCTGCGCTGCCGGTCCCAGTGACGCGACAGGCTGCTGGACCCGCGACAGCGGCAGAACTCGCGGACGAACTGCTGCAACTGCACGTCCTGGGCGAGAGTTGGCCCCGCGCCGAGCGGTGCTTGCCGTGGGGTAGGCGTCTCGCCTGCCGGAAGCGCGGCGGTCTGCGGCGACACGCGCGGATCGGCAGTTCGCAAAGCGACAGGCGGGACGCCTATCCCACGCGTCAGGACTTTCAGGTATCGGGGAGCGGACAACATCCGCTGAGTCAATTCGGCCAGCGTGGCCGCTTCGAACGCCGATCCGGGATGTTCGACCAGGTTCCACGGAATCCGCTTGAACTTGTTCCATTGCCGGGTGTGATCGGCCAGGACCACATTCAGTTGCTCGGGCCGGGGGAGCGTGTAGGTGCCGGGATAATGGCCCGGCTGCCAGACGCCGATGGTCGGAATGTCGGTGAACCGGGAGACATGCAGCGGGCCACTGTCAACGCCGATCAACAGGTCGGCCTGGGTCATCAGGGCCAGCAGCAGGTCGAGCGGACAGTGGCCGAATTCGGACAGATGGCGGACACGATACGAAGCCAGACGCGGGACTCGCCGGTCCCAGTCGAGCAACAGCAGCGACCCGTCGCAACGGTCCAGAAACGCCTCATAGAACGCCGAGGTGACGGCATCCGACAGGCTCTTGCGCTCCTGCCCCGTGTTCCCCTTCTGATGGAACAGCACCACGGGGGCGCGGCAACCGGGCCAGCCATTCTCGCGCCGTTTCGACGACGCCGGCGGACAGATGCGGCCGGATGTCGATCCGCGAGGCGCAGAGTTCGTCCCACAGTTCTCCCTTCGGGCCGATGTTGGGGAGCGGCGGTTCCGAGATGTTGTGGCCGATCTTGCTCCCCTGCCAGAACTGGCCGTGGCCGACGTAGGTTCCGCCCGCAGGGTAGCCCCAGGGATGTTCCACCGCGGCGCGTTCGATCACGCGGGCTCCGGCCGCTTCGAAGATGATGCGCTTGTCCGGCGTGCACTCGACTTCGATCCGATGGCCACGGCGGATATAGAGCGGTGTCACGTGCGCGAAATAGGTTCCGTCGCCCAGGCCGTGGTAGAAACCAACGCCGGTCGATTGCGGGGGTGAAAGAGGCTGAGGGCTAAGGGCTGAGGGGCGAGGGACGGATGGGGAAACGGCGACAGGCCGGGACATGGCGGCAGGCTGCGGTCTCCGTTTGGGGGTTGCGACTCGGATTGGAGGCGTTGAGGTCGGCGGCTGGGAATGGCCGTTGCGGGGACCGGCAGATCGCGGAATGACTGGAATCCCCGCCGTGGCCGTGGCACTGTAGGCGTCCCCTGCCAGATACAGCTCGATGCGGCGAATGACATCCTGGGGGGTGATCATGTTCATGCAGAGTGGGATGCGCAGGTCGGTCGTGAGCTGCACGGGTTGCTCGCAGACGTTGCGGCGATCTTTTTCATCGCCGTCCCCCACCAGTTGGCAGCGCGATTTCCAGCAGCCTTCCAGGCCGCAGGAGAGGGAACCGACCGTGCTGATGTACTGGTGCTGCGGATAGGCCTCCCAGTTCGGCGGCTCGCGTCCCCCCGCGATCACGACGCAGGGGCGGATCTTGGGACGGCCGCGACGAGTTTCCACCGCGACTGCCAGGTGCATGGCGAACGTCACCGGGCAGACCACGCCGGAAGCATGATGCATCAGCCGCACGAACTGCCGCAACGACGTCTTGCCGACCAGGTTGATGACACCGCCACCGCTCAGCGGCGGATGCCAGTGACCCGCTTCGCCGCATTGAACGAAGGCGATCTTTCCCGCAAAGTGATTCACGACCTGCTGATAGCTGGCCGGGTTCCACCATTTGGCGGTGAAGTCGTGTTTGCCACCAGCCACGATGATCCAGAACTTTTCGGGCAATTCGATACCGGGGAAGGGAGATTGCCGTTCTTCGTCATCCAGAAAGACCTCGCCCCCGAACCTGCTGACGAAAATTGAAATTCCCAGCCGTTTTTCCAGGAACTGCACATACCCGTGCGTGAAGTGGTACGGACTCTGGCTCTGGTGCACCAAGGGATAGTGCATGTCGATGACTTCGACCTGCGGATCGGACTCGGACAACTTCGTGATTCGCGGATTGTGCTCCCACAGCGCGTCGGCCGACGTCCGGACGTCCGTCTGAAACTGCCCCGGATGCGCCGTATGCAGTTCGCGAATTGCCGCCGACAGCATCAGAATGTCGCCGGGACTCTGGTACGAGCGCAGAATGAGAAATCTCATGCGCAATTCTCGAAAGAGATGAAGTGAAATGATCTCAAGACGCGACCATCTTCCAAATCCTCTCTCGGAAATCAACAACATTATTGTTAAATACGAAACAATTTGTATGATTATTTAAGAACATAGAACGTTTCTGCGTCATCTATACATGATGTGGTAATCTGCATTGACTTTTCCGGGGGGGGTGAGATGCATTCGGTCCCAGGTCTTTATCACTATTACCGGGTCGGATTCGACGAACGGGAACTCGAACTGCTTCCCGACGGGACGATTGGCATCGGGGCCGATTCCCCGGAACAACGCTGGGAACTGCGTGACGAAAACGGCGACGCGCGGCTGGTTTTCTCGGGAGATCACGGGGAAATCTGCGAACTGAGTCCAGAATCGGACGGTTGCTGGCGCGGCCGCTGGTTGCAGTTTGAGAAGATGCGGATCGAACTGGTCCCGCGTCACTCGCAGCCGTTGCGCTCTCTGGAACGTCGCAGTGGCATTGCTTATATCCCGAACAGGTTTCACTACATTAGCTATGCTCAACTCGTCCGGGACTGCATTGCATTCGCCAGGCGATTGCCTCCCGTCCGCGCCATTGCGGGGATACCTCGCAGCGGACTAATACCCGCTTCCTTGCTGGCGCTGGATCTGAACGTCCCGATGATTGCTCTCGAAAGTCTTTGCGAGAACGAGTCTGTGGAGATTCCGGTTCCGCGGCGCGGGTTTGGCCGGCGCGCTCAGGATGGGATCATCCTGGTGGTCGATGACACCAGCGCCAGCGGCCGGCAGATCGATCACCTGCGAACGCTGATTCGTGTTCCCGTGCAATACGCGGCGATTTATGTCGAAGACCGCCCCATCATCCACGTCGACCACTATCACTCCAAACTGCCAAACTTCGCGCAGTTCTATGAATGGACGATGTTCCATGACGGGAACAATCGCAGTCTGCTGACGGATCTGGATGGTGTCCTGTGCGACGACTGGACCGGCGGCAGCGAAGATGAATTGGCCGTGCAATACCAGGAATTTCTGGAGAATGCCCACCCCCGGCGGATCCCCAGCTTCTCCGTCAAGGGAATCGTCACCAACCGCCTGGAACGCCATCGCCCGGAAACGGAAGCCTGGTTGAAGCGGCATGGGATCGAATACGACAGCCTGGTGATGTCGCCGCATCTCACATTTTCGGCGCGCGACGCCGCACGGGATGCGGCAGCGCGCAAAGCAGACGCCTACATGGCCGATCCGACGCTCAAACTGTTCGTCGAAAGCGACGACGCGCAGGCGCGGGAAATTGCGCTGCGCACGGGACGGCCGGTGTTTTCCGTGGCGCGAAACGGGGTTGTGTGACTCCAGCAACCGGCAGGGCTTGTAATGGCAGCGCGTCTGAAAAACTGTCATTGACGTTCGCTTCCGCGAGTCCGTAAACTCCGGCCAAATGAGCATGTAGAACCAAGAAATCCGACCGAGTGCTGTCATCAACAGGCTCACCATTTTGCCCTGCATGCCAGCGCAGCGACGGGTTGAAATCGTGAGTCTGTTTCGTTTGCATGGTGGCGTCGGTGGAACGGCCGAGTGCCAAGGGCTGGAGGGCTGAGGGACGGAGAGCTGATTGTTAAATCGCAGATTTCAGCTTGAATTGGGAAGTTGCGTCGGACAGGGAGGCCGGAGGGAAAACGGATCGGAGAGAAACTTCTGCCTCCCGCCTCCGGTCTCCAGCCTCCCGCCTTTTAGTGGCGTCGGTGGAACGGCTGAGGGGCGAGGGCTGAGGGCCAAGGGACGGAGGCGGCGTTGGAATTCTTGAATCGCAGATTTCAGCTTGAAATTGGGAGTTGTGTCGGACAACTGCAACAATTTGTCGCGGCAAGAGGCAGGCAATTTGAGATTTGAAATTTGACATTTGAAATCGAGGGCAACCAGAACGGACGGAGACGTCGAGAAAGGGAATCGACACTCCATCCTCTTGCCTTCTAGTGGCGGAACGGATGGTTGAAACGTGGATTTCAGCTTGAATTGGGCGGTTGTGTCGGACAGGTGGTGTTGGTGGAACGGCTGAGGGCCAAGAGCTTGAGGGCTGAGGGACGGAGAGCTGATCGTCGAATCGCAGATTTCAGCTTGAATTGGGAGGTTGTGTCGGACAGGTGGCGAGAGGCCGGAAGACTGGAGGCCGGAGGTAAGACGGATCGGATCGAGACTTCTGCCTCCCGCCTCCGGTCTCCTGCCTCCCGCCTTTCAGTTGCGTCGGACAGGTTAGTGAGAGGCTGAGGGCCAAGGGCGGAGGGCTAAGCGACAGAGAATTGAGAACAGGACACGGAGTTCACGGAAGACACGGAGAAAGCCAGAACTTTTGGTTTCTTTCCGTGTCGTCCGTGTTTTCCGCGTCCCATTCGAATGGTCGAATCGCAGATTTCAGCTTGAATTGGGCGGTTGTGTCGGACAGGTTGCGTCGGACAGGTAGGTGAAAGGCTGGAGACCGGAGGCGGGAGACAGACCGATGAGAATTACAGATTCCAACGAGGATTCGAGGGTTGTGTCGGACAACTGCAACAAATCTCTCTCCGTCACTCGGACTTGCCGCAAGAATTCTGCCTCCCGCCTCCGGTCTCCAGCCTCACGCCTTATCCAGTTGCGTCGGATAGCGGAATGGCTGAGGGGCGAGGTCTGAGGGCCAAGGGACGGAGACTGCCTTGGCACCCTCTGAGGATGTCCCCGAAAGTCGGCATTTGTGTGTTTCTGTCGCTTAGCCCTCACTTAGCCATCAGAGCGTGTGAATCAATTGAAAAGATTCAGGACAGAAGAAGAAGACTTGGTAACCGGTTGGAAGCCGGTCGAGCATGAACAGTGCCTTGCGGGTTCAACTCCCGCTCCTTCCGCTCGCTGCGCGAGAAAGTAGAGAAAAGAAAGTTGAAAGTAGAGTGGATCATCCATTTGATGCAACAGACAAAGGGATACAGAAATGGAAAAACCCTGATTTCTCAGGGTTTCCATCAAGTTGCCCGACCAGGATTCGAACCTGGACAAACAGAACCAAAATCTGTTGTGCTACCGTTACACTATCGGGCACCCGCGAGCGCGGACGTAATCTATCGCATGCGTCCGATCACTGGCAAGGTTCAAACCTGTTTGGGGATGCGGAATCTTGTCGCATTCGGCGAATTCAGATGAAACGTCGTTTTTAATTTGCGGGGACAGGCTCTCGCCTATAGGATTTGGCGGTCTGTCCGCGACATCAACCACGGCAGGTCTCAGACGGCTTCCACGAAAAGGAGATTGTGATGCCCCGTCAATCAGTTGCGTTCTGTCGCGAGCAAGTCTTCGCACTGGCCTTGGTGCTTGGTGCCGCTTCCGGTCCGGCGTTTTCGGACGACTTCACTCCGAAGCCCCCCGCGAAACCGGTTCCCGTTGCCGGCAAACGTCTGTTGTCGCAGGCATTGAAGGAACCCGTCACGCTGCAGTTCAATTCGGTGACGTTGGAAGAAGTCGTCAGGACATTGCGCGAGCGTTACAGAATCACCGTCAACGTCGACCGGAACGGACAGGCGGCAGGCATCAAGCCGACGCAGTTGGTTTCATGTGATCTGGTTGGACTGCGGCTGCAGGCGGCGCTCGATCGGATGCTGGCGGGACTGGATCTGGACTGGGTTGTCGTCGACGATGCGTTGTTGATCACAACGCCAGCCAGGGCCGCGACAATGTTTGAAATTCGCTTTTACAATGTGAGCGACTTGTCCGGAAATCCGGAACCGCTTGCGCCGCCGTACGGTACGTACGATGTGCCGCTCAATGGTTCGCCGGGCGGCATCAATTGGCCTTCGCCGTCAGGAAGCAGTTCGTCACGGCCCGTTCCGGTGCCCAATGATGAGTCGCCCACTTTCTCTCCCGCCGACAACAGTGATCGCCTCTCTCCACAGTCGAACACGCCGATGCGTCGTCTTCCTCGACCGCAGTCCGAACCTGTGAGCCAATCCGTTCAAAAGCAGTCGACGAGCATCCCGCTGACCGAATTGATCGAAACGTCGGTGGCGGCGAACTGGAAAGAACAGCCCTCCTTCGGTCGACCGATTCGGCAATTGAACAACCAACCCAACCTGCTGGTGATCCGGCAGCCGCAGCGAGTTCACCGAGAGATCGAAGCGCTGCTGACTCGGTTGCGAGCAGAAGTCAAGAAGATCGGGGGCCAGGCATCCGATGAGCTGGTGACACTGGCCTATCCGATTGGACGAGGTGACGATCCGATCACTCAACTCTTCAAGGCTGCGGCGTTGTCTCAGTTGGGAAACCAGAATGCCGAGACCCAGCAGCAGATTTTGAAGATCGCCGAGCGTCTTCCCGAGGGAACCACGAGCGACAAAGTGGGCGAGGCGCTGATGGACCTGATTGAACCGGAATCGTGGAAGAAAAACGGAGGCCGCGGGGATTTGCGAGCGTTGCCGGGAGCGATCCTGGTCCGACAGACGCCGGACGTTCACGCGCTGATTCAGCGGGCGCTGGCGACGCTCTCACCGGGTACCGGGCCGTATTATGGCGGTATGGCACCGGCGACGCTGAATGAATCTCCCATGCGCGTCGTCCACCCGTCTTCCAACTGACCCATCAAGAGTATGAATCGAGGTGAGCCGGGTCCCGTGAGGCCAACGGTGCTTACTTTGCAAAAGAAGAAATGGAAATTCAATGCGTCATGATCCCCTCTGACAGGGACAGGCCGTCCTGATTCCTCGTCTTCATCTTTTTGCCCCTGATTTTTTTGCCAAATTCTTCTCTCCCTCTTTTGCCTTTCTCTGCGGGCTCTGCGCCTCCGCGTGAAAACTCTTCATTTCAAAAGCATGCGAAATAAGTGATGTTCTCAGGACGCGCCACTCAAGCGGATGTCTGGGTTACAGTGGCTTCGAACGGAATCAGAATTCCGTTCTACAGACTGAAATTACAGTCCGCGAATCGGCTCGCCGTGGTAGATGTGATGCGGTCGGCCAAGTTCGTCGTGCCAGGCCACTTCACTCGGCAGGCCAAGAGCGTCGTAGATTGTGGCGGCGAAGTTCTCGGGCGTTTGCGGGTCGGCGGCGGGATACCCGCCGATCTTGTCAGACGATCCAATCACGCGCCCCCCCACAATGCCGCCCCCCGCCAGCCAGACAGTTTGCACGGCTCCCCAGTGATCTCGGCCGGGTAGTTTGTAATGCTCCGGCAGGCCAAACACCTTGGGGGTCCGGCCGAATTCGCCCGCCATGACGATCAGCGTTTGACTCAGCCGACCGCTGGATTCGAGATCATCCAGCAATGCGGACAGGCATTGATCGGTCGGCGGGAACAGGTAATGCTTCAGGTTCGGAAACGCGTTGCCGTGCGTGTCCCAGGCTTCATTGTTGCCCAGATTCACCTGAACCAGGTTGACTCCCGCCTCCACCAGCCGCCGGGCCATCAGCAGGGACCAGCCGAACGAGTTGCGGCCATAGCGATCCAGTTCGGCATCGGACGCCGCCGTGACATCGAACGCACGGCGAACCTGCTGATCGGTCAACAGTGAGATGGCCGACTGGCGATGCCGGTCAAACTTCTCGGTCGTGGCCGCAGCCTCCAGTTGAGCCCGCTGGCGATCGATTCCCTTGAGCAGTTCCAGGCGATTGGCCAGTCGGCCTTGGGTAAGCGCTGCCGGCAGGGACAAATTCGGTGCCTGAAACAACAGCGATTTGGACTTTTCACCGCCGCGCGCGTGGTGAAATTCGTATTCGGGAAATGCTCCGTACGTTTCACTGTTGAACGGCGATGCCTCGATGAACCAGGGATCGCGGCGGGGGCCCATTTCTCCCGCGAACTGGCCGGGAATGACGCGGCCCGTCCGATGGATCAAACGCTCGGGCAGCACGACCGCAGGGGGCAAGTTGTTGCGGCGCGACGTCAGATCGCCGGCAATGGCGGCGATCGAGGGCCAGTCGCCGGGCATCGGCTTGCTGGCGTTGAAGGTTGGCGGAGCGGCACTGCGGCCGGTCAGCATGATGTGATGGCCGAGCGAATGATCGTTGGAAGGATGCGTCAACGAGCGAACCAGCGACCACAGATGGCTGCGCGCGGCCAGTCGGGGAAGATGCTCGCAGATTTCGATTCCCGGCGTGCGTGTGGCGATCGGCTGAAATTCGCCCCGGATGTTGTCTGGAGCCATTGGCTTCAAATCGAAACTGTCGTGCTGGCCCAGACCGCCCGATAGGAAGATATAGATCACCGAACGCGAGGCGGCAGCGGATACGGGCGACGCGGCTGCGGCTTCCCGCAGGGCCGACAAGTGATTGCTGCCCAGTCCCAGCAACCCGACAGCACCGGCTTGAATCGCTGTTCGGCGTGAGAATTCAGGATGTCCGAGTGGCTGGACGGGCATGGTCTGTTCCTATTCGGCACGGCCGGTTTGGAAAACCGGCCTACGGAAAACGAGTCCTCACGAAGCCGGGGTCAATGGGATGTCGGGAGCTAGTTCTCGGTGTCCCACTTGGTGACAATCACAGGCGATTCGAGCTTTCGCGAGCCTTTTTCCATGGATGAAAATGACGTCAGGGCCAGACGGGCCTTGGTCAGATCGAAGTTGTCACCGACATGGAAGTAATACCGGATGCTCGGTTCCTTCTCGTCGGCGAAGTACTGACTGTTCCAATTCACCGGATCCGGAGTGAACAGATCGTCCACCGGCGATTGCCGGCCCAGTTCCACACGCACGTCCCCAATGCCAGGAGTGCCAGGCTGAGCAACCCTCAGTTTGACGAGCAGCCTGGTATCCCGGCGCTCGGCCGTCAATTCGATCGAGCGCTCCGGCCAGCCGGGAAGCGTGACAGGGTGAGCCTCGCCCTGATGCATCACGTCAGAAACCAAAAACTGGCTGTCGGGCGCGGTCCGGGTCATTTTCCACATGCACGCGATCTGAATCCTGGGTTCACGATCAACCGGCCAGTCTCGCTGGTCGCATTGCCAGACGGGAACCGATTCCGGGACGAGCGTTCCCACTTTCCACGGACGCGAGGCCCACGCGCTGTCATTTTGCGGAACCACCTTGAAACGGATTTCCGCCGGGCGATCGACGGTTCCGAATTGATCATCCCGATCCAGGCAGAATTGAAATTCCGCCCGCTGCTCGTTCCTCGCGTAGTCCGCCTTCAAGCAGCGGAAACGCGTCGGCTCTGTTGGGGAAGACGCAGGCGGATCCTGGGCTGCGTATCCAATCCACTTTTCATTGGGCGGGCGCACGTGAACCAACCGGCCATTCGAAAAATCGAGCCGGAATTTCAGCGACTCGCCTCCCAGAATCGTGAACGGAACTTCCATGACTCCCCTCTCTTCCTTCTCGGCAGCCGCATTTGCTGCTCCCAGTTGAGGGAATCGAACCTTGTATTTTTGCGGTTGCAACTCGGAAATGGGGGCACCCAACGGCGCCTTTCGCGGTTCACCCGGCGGCGCTGCGGGAACGACGGCATAAGGTCGAGGCTTCATCAAATGCCTGATCGCATCGGCCAGAGCATCACCGTCGCCATTCTTGATGTTGTAGTTGCGTCCACCCGTGCGTTTTGCCAGGTTGTCGAGTTCTTTCAGCTCGTTCACATTCTCGACTCCAAATGCCACGATCTGAAGTGACAATTCGGGATTTTGTGTCAGGACATCGGTCACCTCCTGCAGGCGACTTTTATCACTGTAGGATCCATCACAGATCAGGACGATGACCCCGCCCTTTTTCATTTTGATCAGCTCGTCGGCGGCCATTCGGATCGCCCCGAGGGAAGGGGTAATGCCAAACGGTTCCAGTAACTGAGTGCCCGGCATTCGGGCGGCCGGGTTGGGATCGAGATAAGCATTGATCCGCTGAAAATGCGGGCCCCGCAACGGCGCGGGCTTCTCCAGGATCTCGAAGTCTTTCCACGAGTCCGCCTTGTTCAACAGCCAGTGGTCATTCAATTCAGAATCAACCCCGTTCCTGTTCAGATCCGCCCGATGGCCGTACGCCATCAGCCCGACGAGATAGGGTTCCTTTTCAACAACTCCGTCATCGTTCAGGCGTTTGATTGCCTTGCGAAGCGTGTCTCGCGCCACCGAAAATCGCGTTCCGGCACCAAGGGGATCCCTCATGCTCTTCGAACAATCGAGGATGAAAATCGTATTGCGGCGGTCAACGCCGGTGAGCAGGACTTCGCCCGTCGGTGCCGGCGCTTCATACTTCTCATCGAGCGACTTCGGCGGACAGGGATTGACACGAATCGGCTCCCGCGAGTCGTCGAACTTCCAGTTGCGAAAATAAAGTTGAGGGCGCACGGTCAACTCGATGCTGTCTGCCGGTATCCGTTTTCTCTCGAGCGTTACGGACTTTTTGAAGGATGCGCCGGTGACGGGCGACCGGTCGGGAACCGGAATCCGATCGGGAAGCCCCAGAATTCTGTTGGCGGGATCTGGTTCTTCCGCCTTGAACCAGAGCGCCGCTGCCCACTCGGCGACCTCGCCGGGCGGTGCCGCCAACGGATCTCGAAGCTGCATCTGAGCCAGGAACGAGACCTCTCGCGCATCCAATCCGAATTGCACGGGAAAATTGGGCAGGATCAAACCCAATTTGAAATTCTTGCGTTCTTCCGATTGTTTTTCGATGAACTCTTGTCGAGTCTTCACGGAGACATACGAACGGACTTCAGACACTTTGGCCACGCTCAGGCATTGTTTCACTGCGTTGTAGTACCAGGGTTCGTCGTCGTTCGAAGCGACCTTCCCCCAAAAGTCCTCCAGGTAGCGTTCCGCCTGAACCACGCAGGTCGCAGCCAGATCGAAATCCTGCCGTCGGCGCAAAGAATCGTTTTCCTGTCGAAGCTGTCTGTCGGCGTCATACCCATGCAGGGTTCTCTGCGCTCGTTCGGACTTCAGCAGTGTCCTGAGCGCGGTTTCGAGATCCGTTTCCGATTCGGCCCGTGGCTGCAAACGATCGACGCGATCCGCGTACCCCTGTCGCACCATCTGTCCCAGTTTGATGAGCAGCTCCAACTGTCGACGCGGATTCTTGTCTTCGTTAAGAACGGCGGTTCTCAACGTGACCCACCGTGCATCCATGGCGTCATCCAGTTCGCCGAGCGACAGCGCCTGCAACGCCCACAACGCCTGCCAGCACCCATCCACCCCGGTCCAGTCCTGTTTGTTCCACTCGTCGTCTTTCCCGGCTTCGTGCCGGTCGTTCGCCAGCTTCGTGCCGGTATTCTCCAGCGCGCCGAACAATTCCTGGCGAACGTCACTTCGCAGTCCCGTCCACTGGAGTGCATTGCGAAGATGCAGCCAGTGGTAGTATTGCCGTTGCGGGCTTCCTTTCCCATCGCCCCCTTCCGCCATCAATGATTTGCGGCCCAGGGAGATCGCGTCATTTTCCAGCTTGCTGCGCACCAGTTGCAGTTCGTTGCCAATGTCTGTGGTCAGCGAACGCAACTGTTCCCGCACTGGCGACGAAAACTCTTCTGTCAGTTTGGCATCACCAGCCTGCTTGGGGGCGATTAGTTCCTGATCCAGCAGCTTCGCGAAATCCCGGGTGTGCTGAAACAACAACAGCAATTTGATTTCCAGTCGTTGCAACACCGAATCGTCCGGATTGTCTCCCAACAGCTTCTCCTGCTCGGTCAGAAGGTCAGGGCGAAATTCTCCCTTGCTGAATCCAAGGACATATTTGTTCATCAAGCCCGTTCGCCACGCCTTGGACGGTGACGATTGCTGATCTTCCACGGGAATTCGCTGTGCGGCCCACAGGGCCAACTCGGGCAATTCGGCGACCAGGCGGTTGTGAAGCCGATGGGCCTCGGTCAACTCTTTGACAATCGCCTGATAACGCTCCAGCTTGTTTCGTGAGGACTCCATTTTCCTGTCCGCCTCAGCCACTTCCGACCCGCCGACAAATGACAGATCCTCGGCAACCCGCCGCTCGCGATCCGCCTCGCGCAACAGGACTCCGGTCCACAATCGGGTTCGAAACGGCTGCCAGGATTGTTCTTCCGCAAACTTGCGGAGATTCACGATCCTGGACTGGCGATCCTTGTCTTTCGACAGGACTTCCGGATCCTTTGAGATGACTTCCGGTCCGTAATCCAGCAGCGCCGTTTGCAACAGGGTCTCGGGAAGGACTGGACGTGTCGTGGGGGCAGATGGCTGGCCCGTTCGTCGCCGCAGGTTTTCCAAAACAAATGGGTTTCCTGACGGAGCAGGCTCTCCCTTCGCGTGACGCTTCTCGAGGTTGCCCAATGCCTCGTCCGCCTCCTTGAGAGACTTGTCCATGAACTCGGGTTGGCCAGCGAGCCGCCATTGTTCGGCGCGGCGAAGACGCTCGACAAACTGTCTCCATTCCAGCGGATATTTCTGTTCCGGCTCCCACTTTTGAATCCATTGATCCCGCTTCTGCCACAACTCCTGCAGTTTCCCGAGATTTCCAGTTTCCGTTTTCCGCGGTTCGCTGAAGAGCGAGGGAACCGTGGCTCCGGTGACATGGACTACGGTTTTCTTCAGTTCCGTTTCCTTTTCGCCCAGAATCAACTCGGGATGTTGTCCGCGAACGTCGCGATTCTGGGAGACCCACTGGTTTGTTTCCCGCAGCAGATAACTGTGAAGTTCGTCCAACTGGACCCTGTTGTCCCGATTTCCAGGAGCGGTGATGTCGGCTTCGCCTGCCAGCCCTTTCATCAGAAAATGTGCGAACACGGAATGACCCAATGCGGGACTCGTCCAACTGACTTCGCCCGGCGCGCAGGACGTAAGTACCGCCAGATTTGGAATCTTTCCACTGTCGCAAACCTGTTGCAGCCATGTCGAGACCTGCAAGCCGGGACGCGTCAATTGCCCCCAGCGCC